>Ga0206678_10000412_pt1 | contig 27488 bp, 17 predicted proteins | sample M180m12015metaG_FD_155453 | JGI IMG/M metagenome (GOLD analysis project Ga0206678, IMG submission 155453) | Ammonia-oxidizing marine archaeal communities from Monterey Bay, California, United States - M1 80m 12015 | ecosystem: Environmental > Aquatic > Marine > Intertidal zone | place: USA... | reverse complement strand
ACAACATGCAATCATTACTAATATCACATTTGAAGAACCACACAACAACATAGCATTTGAACGCTTTACTGAAAATGGTCCTTTAGCAGTTCTTCCTTTAAGAGAATTTGAAGGAGAGAATCGTTGCTCTTTGGTATGGACTACAGCAGAAGGGGAAAGCGAAAACCTTATGGGGCTTAGAGAAAGCGCGTTACTCTCTAACCTGCAAGCTAGTTTTGGCAATCGTTTGGGAAAGCTCACTAGTATTGGCGAGAGATTCTGCTTTCCGCTAAGTCTTTCTATAGCAAAAGAACAGATAAGACCGGGTCTGGTTTTGTTGGGTAATGTCGCCCACACTTTGCATCCAGTCGCAGGACAGGGCCTGAATCTCGCTTTGCGAGACATTGAAGCCTTGGTCACAACCCTAAAAACTGCGAGCAAAAATCAGCAGCCTTTTGGTAGCATGCAAACATTGCAGACTTATGTGAATTCCCAAAAATTCGATCAACAAAAGGTAATCAGTTTTACTGATGCTCTCACCAAATTATTCTCCAGCAAAAAACTTGCAAGAATTGCTACTCGCAAATTCGGATTACTGTCTTTGGAGTTGATCCCGGCGGTAAGAAAACGCTTTACTGAACAGGCGATGGGCTTAAATAGAAAGTTTTAACGAACTGATTCGCGGATTTTTTCAATTCGATCTCGATTTACGCCAAAGTCACTTTGGCCTAAGCGCGACGCAGATCTGACGTGAGTGATTCTAGCCTCCGCGTCGTAGAGAAATTCGACATCGTCAATATAACGCATTAGGCGGCTAGTGAATTCTGCATAGAGATAATTTTCTGACTCGCCGACGATGTTTGCTTCTTCTAGTTCAACCAAAACCTGTTCAATCTGATCAAGAGTCGCAGCAATTGGCTCTATGCCATGCTCATCGTTAGTTTCAAAGCTCGATACGCAATTAGGGGAGTCGGGGCATGCTGCAAGTCGGCCTTCTTGCACACCGATGTTCCTGGGCCGCTCTCCCGTGCAGGCGGTTATTAGGGGAAGAAATGCAAGTAGGGAAAGGAAAATCCGCTTCATCAATTGTTGCCTTGTCTCTTGGTTTAAACGTTTACTATTATTTTTCAATCCGTGACAAAAACATGTGAGTTAGGCAACTACACTCATACCTAACCATTCTGCGATTAGTGCAGGCTTATCTTCGCCTTCTATTTCAACCGTAACATTGTGCTTAAGCAGATAGTGTTTTGGTTTTTTTTCTTCTGCGCTGACTAATTCAAACCTGGCGCGAATTTTGTTGTTAACCTTAACCGGGTTTACAAATCGAACTTTATCCAAGCCGTAATTAATGCCCATCATAGAATCTGCAATTTTTAGTCCGCCGCCCATGGAACTCAACTTGCTTAATAACGATAGTGTTAAGAAACCGTGCGCAATTGTGGTACCAAAAGGAGTCTGAGCAGCACGCTCTTCATCAATGTGGATGTACTGGAAGTCACCTGTCGCCTCGGCGAAGTTATTAATGCGTTCTTGGTCCACTTCAAACCAGTCCGTAAGACCTACTTCTTTGCCAATGTAATCGTTCAATTGATCTGTGCTGACAACATTGCTCATAATACATCTTCTCCAGGCGGTGGTTGTTTCAACTGAGCGCAGCAGTCTACCAATAATTCTGCCAGCGTGAAACAATTTGAAGTTAGGGACTTCGAGCTCTGACGCTTATAATAAGAGCCTATGACATCTGATCAAAATCTTGAATTTGACATCGTAATAGTAGGCGGCGGTATGGTCGGTGCCACTATGGCATCCCTGCTGCGCAGCATGTCTTTGCGCATAGCGCTGATAGACCGCATTAAATTTGATGAAGATCAGTTTAGCCTACAACTGGAGACTTCAAAATTCGATCCTCGAGTAAGCGCGCTTACTTCGGCCACTAAAAGAATTTTTGAAGAACTGGATTTGTGGAAGGATATCCAAGCAGTTCGATGTTGTGATTATCAAAATATGCATGTTTGGGATGCAGATGGAACTGGTAGTATCAGCTTTTCATCTAACGCGCTTAACCAAGCAGAATTGGGAACAATTGTAGAGAATTCCGTCTTATCGGCTGCACTTTATAAAAAAATAGTTCACCAGGAAAATCTTACGGTGCTAGCGCCATTTAGTATTGATAAATTAGAAATTAATGATAACGGCTCTACTTTAACTACTGAGTGTGGAACCACTGTTGTAACAAGGTTAGTAATCGCAGCAGATGGTGCAAACTCAAAGGTCCGCGAACTCGGTGAATTTGATATACGGGAATGGAATTACGATCATCACGCGATTGTTACCACTGTAAAAACTGAAAAAAGACATCAACTAACTGCTCTGCAAAGGTTTATCGAGACCGGTCCATTAGCTTTTCTACCACTGAGCATAAACGCAAATGATAGTGAACAAAATTATTGTTCGATCGTTTGGTCTTCAATCCCAGATCGAACAGAAGAACTCATTTCTCTTAACGATGAAGCATTCTGTCTCGAGTTAGGTCGCTCTATAGAGTCTCGTTTAGGGACAATAGAATGGTGTGATAAGCGTTTTGCATTTCCCTTAAGGCAACGCCATGCTGTCGATTATGTAAAGCACAATATCGTTCTAATTGGTGATGCTGCCCATAGCATTCATCCTTTGGCAGGGCAGGGGGTAAACCTTGGCTTCATGGATGCTGCCGCGCTTGCTAACGAACTTCTACATGGAAGTGAGATAGGCAGAGAGTTAAATGATTTAACGGTATTGAAACGATATCAACGCAAACGAATCGGCCAAAATTTAGGCATGATGTGGATGATGGAAGGGTTTAAACATTTGTTTGCAGAACAGGCATTGCCAGTTCGGTGGCTACGCAACATTGGTATGACCGGTGTGGACAATCTATCTGTAGTGAAAAACCACCTGGCAAGAAGAGCCATGGGGCTGGATTGGTAGTTAGTGGTGGCCTTCACCGTGCAGCGTCTTCAATATTGTGTTTACCGTCACCTTCAAGTGGTTACGAATAAGTTCCTCCACTTGTTCATGATTATTTAGTGAGCAGGCCTCCGGCCAGTCCTGAAAGGCAACAGCGGCTTTAATGGAACCAGACCGTTTTAGGGCAACTAATCCATGCAATTGGGCCCAAACCAACAAAGAAGTGTTAACTACTTTCTCATCAGAAACAGGTACTTTGTACTTGTCATAAATTTCTAGGATGAGGTTTCTTGTTCGGACTAGGGTGCGACAAGAAAGCTCTACCATTTTAGGAGTCGACCATTCCCTGGGAAAGATGTAACTATATAGGAACTGGAAGCGCGAGGGATAATCCTGAGAGAAATAATAATACACCATACAAACCTCTAACAAATCTTGTTCTGGGTCATTAGTACGGTTATATCTACTTTCGAAAAATTTATTGAGCTCATCATAGAGACGAATCTTAATTGCCAACATCAAAGCATTTTTATTTGGAAAATGGTTGTATACCGCGGATGGAGTTACACCCACTGCTTTGGCTAAGCTTCTCAGCGAAAGCAATTCAACTTCATTAGAATCGATGAGCTTCATTGCTACATCGATGAGCGATTCTTTCACATTTCCGTGATGGTAGTGTTGTTGAGGCTTATCTTCGTCTGGCTGCATTGTTATTTTGTTCTTTCTTTTTGTTGTAAGTTGCTCAGTGGGAATTTTTTTGGTGTCTTAGGACTAATCAGCTAATCAGGTTTCACTACATTTTTTGGGATAGCGTAACTGTATATTAACCGCATAAAGTTTACGATGTTCATATAAATTACTGAATTATAAATATATAAAAACTCCTTGTTTTATAATTTCTTATGAAGATTTCTTAATGTCAGTCGATACTATTCCTTGCAAACGATGACTACCCTAAATTAGGGCATTCCAGCAGCATGGAGCGGTATTTGGCATGACTAAGGAAACAAAGTTCCCTTTCGATCTGGATCTAAGTACTCTGGACACAGGAAGTATTACAAATATCCTCAATGATATTGAACAGCACATGCCACTAATGGAAAGCGAGAAAGACAAAACTCAGCTCCTTCAGGTGAAGGAATTTTTCGAGGAAGAACTTAAACTGGTCAAGCGTCTCCACTAAAACTTTCATATCAGCCCTCTTCAACTCCTAAAACAACTTTGCTTGATTTTAGTCGCTAATGAGGCGCCGCTTGTCGAAGTCTGAATTAGCTGAAATCCTAAAATCCGGCTATTCACATGGTGGGTTTTTTGTTGTGTTAGACTTCTCTCCTCTTTTTTTATGAAGTACTCAGTATGTTTTCGTCCGTACTTTGCTTCTGTCTTTATGACAACCAACTAATGAGAACGTATTGATTGATCAAGTTAACAATCAAGAGTCGCCAAGCTCGGTACAAAAGTTTTTTTCTGTTTTTCAATACAGCCGTGTTGCACTTGAAATTGTTTGGAGCACTAGCGCCGCACTTACTCTGACGATGGCTTTCTCCACGCTTATTTCTGGGGTTCTACCAGCTGCCATCGCTTCGGTGGGTGGACTATTCGTCGACGCAGTGGCATCCGCATTTCAGCAAGATAGCGCAGTCGCTGAACAAGCCCGCGATGATGTTTTATTCTATGTATTTCTAGAATTGGGACTAGTTGTTCTCATGACAGGAGCTCAACGCCTGAATACTATTTGTCAATCAATTCTTCGGGTGTTGCTTGGAAATAAGATTAACGTAATGATTTTAGAAAAGGCTTTAACGTTGGAGTTAGCACATTTCGAAGATGCCGAATACTATGACAAGCTAGTGCGTGCGAGAAGAGAAGCGTCAAGCCGTCCACTTTCACTAGTGATTAAAACCTTTGATCTTCTCAGGGATTTAATTGCATTAATTACTATCGGTATTTTTCTTTTTCAATTTTCAGTCTGGGCAGTTGCTCTGCTAGCTGTTGCAGGAGTCCCTGCGTTTCTTGCCGAAGCAAAATTTTCAGGTGAAGCCTTTCGGATTCACCGACGCCGTTCTGCAGAACGACGGATGCAGATTTATTTGGAAATGGTGTTAACCAGAGAAGATGGTGTTAAAGAAGTAAAACTCTTACAGCTGGGCAAGCTCTTTCTAAAACGCTATGTGGATATTTTTCGGAGTATGTATAAAGAAGATAGAAACCTTGTGCTTCGAAGAGGGTTCTGGGGTTACGCGCTAGGGCTGCTCGCTAGTTCTGCTTTCTACTTTGCTTATGGTTGGGTTGGTTTCGCTACGATTGCGGGCGCTATTACGATTGGACAAATGACGATGTACATCGCGCAGTTCCGATTAGGGCAGAATGCAGTCACCAACAGTCTTACTGCGATTAATGGCATGTATGAAGATAATCTTTATTTATCAAACCTTACTGAGTATTTAGAACACAAAGTTCCGGAACAAACTGGTACTGAAACTTTGGGATCTGATCGAAATGATGGTATTCGATTTGAAGATGTGAGTTTTTCTTACCCAGGAAGTGAGATACCTGCATTAAATAAAGTCTCATTACATATTAAGCCTGGGGAATCATTGGCTATTGTTGGAGAAAACGGGAGTGGTAAAACTACTCTTATAAAATTGTTAACTCGTCTTTACTCGCCAAGCAAAGGGAAAATATTTCTGGAAGGGCTAGAGCTCAAAGAATGGGACATAGAAACATTAAGACAAAAGATCGGCGTGATATTTCAGGACTTTGCGCGTTATCAGTTAATCGTGGGTGAAAATATAGGCATAGGCGATGTCGATGAAATTGAAAAAGACCCTTTAATAGAAGAGGCGGCAAAAAAAGGGATGGCTGACGTTTTTGTTAGGGATTTGCCAAGATCTTATAAAACTCAGTTGGGTACATGGTTTAAAGATGGCAAAGAACTTTCAGGCGGACAGTGGCAGAAGATAGCTTTGTCTCGAGCCTTCATGCGCAGTAAAGCCGACATCCTCATATTGGATGAACCAACCGCAGCAATTGATGCTAAAGCAGAGGCTGAGATTTTCAGCCATTTCGGCGATCTTACTGACAACAAGATTTCAATAATTATCTCTCATCGCTTTTCTACGGTTCGCAGGGCTGACCATATAATCGTTTTAGAAAAAGGTGAGATACAGGAAGAAGGAAGCCATAGTGAGTTGCTGGATAACGAAGGTCACTACGCCACACTTTTCCGTCTCCAAGCTCAAGGCTATCAGTAACATAATTGAGCGATGCCTAGGTTAATTGGAATAAGAATGGAAAGCCCAATTTTGTATTCCGTTGCAGTGGTTACATATTTCATTGGTAGAGTTACATTCGGACCGTTTGATATAATCCCCGCAAAAACTACTTTGGATCATAACTAATCAAGACAAACATCGGTCAATTATGAATTCACAAAAACCGCAGCGAGAAAATGCTGGTGATTCTACAATTACCTCAGATCTTGCTAAAAGGCCCAACTTCAGTATTCCGCTGAAAAAAATCTCTCGAGCACGTATTCGGCTCATTGTTTGTCTATGGACATTACCGGTGTACATATTCACCGTCTGGATTTTACTTAGTAATCGACAACCTGTAGATCTGTTCATGTTTTTCTATTTTAGTTTGTGTGCGGCTTTTTGGTTGGACATGGCGCGGCGAAAATGTCCGGCGTGCTCGCGGCAGTTTTATGTAAAATCCATATTGTTAAATTTGATGTCACGAAAATGCCTACACTGCGGCTTAGATATCCACACCACAACAAGTAATAGTGAAGAGAAACCGATCAACTAGTGCTTAGTTGGAATGAGCCGCCGCAGCTCCTATTAGTTGCCATATATGCCACACTTCCTGCTTCAGTATTTCAAAGTCTCATGCTTCTCGATAGTTGCAATTCTCAGTTAGTTTGTTGCAGCTTTTTTTCGAGGGAGCATCTGATATTCTTCTTGTATTAAGAATTAGGAGAAAAAAATGTCATCAGATAGCAGTGATGCGTTTAACAAAGCCTACGCCTTATCTCTTGAAGATCCTGCTGCCTTTTGGGGATCCGCGGCTGAAGAGATTGACTGGACAAAAAAGCCCAGTATTGTTTTAGATACTAGTGAAAGTCCTCACGGGCGCTGGTTCGTCGATGGGGAGTTAAATACTTGCTTTAACGCGGTAGATCGGCATGTAAAATCTGGTCGTGGCGATGTTACAGCTTTGATCTATGACAGCCCAGTGACTGGTAATACTGTCAAGAAAGTTTCTTTTTCTGAACTTCAGGATAAAACCGCGAAGTTTGCAGGAGTGCTTAAATCTCTCGATGTAAAGAAAGGCGATCGAGTCATTATTTACATGCCTATGATTCCAGAGACTGTAATAGCCATGTTGGCATGTGCTCGGATTGGAGCAATCCATGGTGTTGTTTTCGGAGGATTCGCTTCGAATGAATTAGCTGTGCGCATAGATGATGCAAAACCAAAAGTAATCGTAACAGCTTCTTGTGGCATCGAAGTAAATCGCATTATCCCCTATATGCCACTTTTAAATGGAGCGATAAATCTCGCAACCCATAAGCCAGCATCAGTAATTGTGGCACAACGACCAGAAGCAGAAGCTAAACTTATTGAAGGCAGAGATATTAATTGGGAATCGGCGATGGCAACCGCATTGCCAGTAGGTTGCGTAGCACTCAAATCAACAGACCCTTTGTACATACTCTACACATCAGGTACGACTGGCGTTCCGAAGGGTGTTGTTCGAGATAATGGCGGCCATGCAGTTGCGCTAAATTGGACAATGAAATCCATTTACAATGTCGAAGCAGATGATGTGTATTGGGCTGCCTCCGATGTGGGATGGGTAGTAGGTCACTCCTATATTGTCTATGGACCGCTGCTAAAAGGGTGCACTACGATTTTGTTTGAGGGCAAACCCGTTGGCACGCCGGATGCGGGGGTGTTCTGGCGAGTTATTGCGGAGCATAAAGTGAAGGCAATGTTTACCGCGCCTACTGCTTTTCGTGCTATCAAGAAAGAAGATCCAGATGCCAAACTATTGCAGCAGTATGATTTAAGCAATTTCGAAATTTTGTTTCTTGCGGGTGAACGAACTGATCCTGATACACTCTTCTGGGCTCAGGAAAAATTGAGCAGGCCAGTCATAGATCATTGGTGGCAAACAGAGACTGGTTGGTCAATTGCAGCGAACTGCATGGGCTATGGAATGATGCCGATAAAAGCTGGTTCGCCAACGAAGCCTGCGCCAGGTTGGGACCTCGATGTTCTAGATGAGCAATGCAATCCACTTCCTGCAGGCGAAGTTGGGGCACTTTGTGGCAAGTTACCTATGCCTCCAGGCTCTATGCTGACTCTTTGGAAGGCGCCAGACCGATTCATTGAAAGTTACTTTGCAGAGTTTCCAGGCTATTACAAAACTGCTGACGCCGGTTTCATTGATGAAGATGGTTATGTTTTTGTCATGAGTCGTACCGATGACATTATTAATGTTGCAGGCCATCGATTATCAACAGGAGGAATGGAAGAGGTCTTAACCGGCCACCCTGACGTAGCTGAGAGTGCAGTGATTGGCGTGGCAGATCAACTCAAAGGTCAATTGCCCGTTGGTTTCCTCGTATTGAAATCAGGTGCACTAAAGGAAGTCGAAGACATCGTTGCGGAATGTGTAAGATTAGTGCGGGACCAGATAGGCCCGGTCGCATCTTTCAAGCAAGCTGTCATTGTCGACCGCCTGCCTAAAACTCGATCTGGAAAAATTTTGCGTGGGACCATGCAGAAAATCGCAGACAATGAAGAATATCGGATGCCAGCAACCATTGAGGATCCATTGATACTCGATGAAATTGATAAGGCTCTCCAATCTATGGGGCTATCCAGTGCCAGGATCTGTTAGGTTTCAGTACCTACATTCAATATTGACTTAGCATTAAGATTTTTGGATTAATCGCTATCACCCCTATCCCATTGGACTTCCATAGGGAGCGATCTGGCAAAGAGGGAGGGGAAAACGAACAGCTGCAGAGTTTTTTTGTAAGGCCCAGTATTATTTGGTAAGTATTTAGATTTCCAAAAATTTGTTTATGTTGTCAGCAACCAATCGACCTTCGTCAATGGCACGAACAACTAATGATTGCCCGCGACGGCAGTCGCCAGCCGCGAAAATTTTCTCGTGAGATGTAAGAAAACTCCCATAGTCAGCTTTGTAGTTGGAACGCAGATCTAGCTCCAGGTCAAATGGTGCACTTACATAATGTTCTGGGCCAAGGAATCCCATTGAGAGAAATATTAGATCAGCCTCCCAGAATTTTTCTGTTCCTTCGACAGGCTGGAATTCAGAATCAACTCCGATTGTGTTAATGCCAAGGAGCTTGCCTGAATCATTTCGAACAAATTCCTTGCCCGAAATCGAATAAACTCTCGGGTCCTGGCCATCTCGTGCGGCTGCTTCTTCGTGACCATAGTCCACGCGAAAAATTAAAGGCCAGGTAGGCCATGGATTATTATCGCTTCGATCTTCCGGCGGTTTCGGCATGATTTCGAAATTCACTAACGACTTGCAACCATGACGTAAAGATGTACCTATGCAGTCAGTGCCGGTGTCACCGCCCCCGATAACAATAACTTTTTTGTCTTTGGCATCAATATAATCATCATTTTCTAGGTTTGAATCTAAAAGGCTCTTAGTATTCTTAAGCAAGAATTCCATTGCGAAGTGCACACCGTCGCCTTCGCGCCCTGGAATTGGTAAATCACGAGGACTAGTGGCGCCAGTCGCAAGTAGAACTGCGTCAAAATCCTTAAGTAGCTGATCAGACGCAATTGCATTTTCTCCATTTCCACCCACGTCAGCATTAACTATGAAATTAATGCCTTCATCCTTCAATAGATTAACCCGCCTATCTACTACGCCTTTATCCAATTTCATATTTGGAATGCCGTACATCAATAGTCCACCAACACGATCATCACGCTCATAGACAGTGACTTCATGTCCCGCCAGATTGAGTTGCGCTGCAGCAGCCAGTCCAGCGGGACCCGACCCCACAACGGCGACTGTTTTTCCCGAGCGGAAATGTGGTGGCTTCGCAACGATCCAACCTTCTTCGAAGCCTTTGTCGGCGATTGCGCACTCGATGTTTTTGATAGTGACAGCAGGTTCATGAATCCCTAATACGCAGGCGCCTTCACAAGGAGCTGGACAAACTCGACCTGTAAACTCAGGGAAATTATTAGTTTTGTGTAAACGATCTAAAGCTTCCTGCCAGCGCTTGTTATAAACCAGATCGTTCCATTCGGGAATCAGATTATAAACTGGGCAACCTTCTGCAGATTGGCAGAAAGGAACGCCACAATCCATGCAGCGCGCGCCTTGATTTGCGAGATGTTCTTCATGATGATCTGTGTAGATTTCTTTGAAATCAATCAAGCGCTCCATCGCATCGCGATAGGGCTCAGTCTTGCGTTCAAATTCCTTAAATCCAGTGGGCTTGCCCATCTTTAATCCTACTTTCCCTTGCCTAAATCTCGATCGATGCAATTATGCCGCCGCCTGTTCTTCCAAAACGCGTTTGTAATCCGTAGGCATAACTTTTACAAATTGTCCCAATGCTGACTCCCAGTCATCCAATACTGATTTAGCAACTGTTGAACCAGTGTAATCAAGATGACTTATAATCAGCGATTTTAACTGCAATATGTCATTAGCTACAGAGACAGATTCCAATTCAAAAGTTTCCTTATTACATTGTTTGGGGAACGCGCCTTCAGGGTCCCATACAAATGCGGTGCCACCACTCATGCCAGCACCAAAGTTACGGCCAGTGTTACCCAAAACGACAACACAACCACCAGTCATATATTCACATCCGTGATCACCAATTCCTTCTATCACTGCACTTGCGCCACTGTTTCGCACAGCAAAACGTTCGGCAGCGATGCCACGAATATAGGCTTCTCCACTAGTGGCACCATACAAAATAACATTGCCTGCAATGATGTTCTCTTCTGCTTTAAAAGAACTTTGTTTTGGTGGGTAGATTATAATTTTTCCGCCGGATAAGCCTTTGCCCACATAATCATTGGCGTCGCCTTCGACAGTGAGGGTTATGCCCTTAGCTAGCCAGGCGCCTAATGATTGGCCAGCGGATCCAGTGAATTTAATATTGATTGTGTCATCCGGCAGCATTTCCGCTTTCCACTTCTTCGCTACTTCATTAGAGAGCATGGTGCCCACTACACGATTAGTGTTAATAATTTCATGCTCAATGAAAACTTTTTCGCCGGATTTCAATGCGGGTTGTGCTAATCGAATTAATTCATTATCCAATGCTTTGTCTAAACCATGGTCTTGCGCCTTACTGCAAAAAAACCCTGTGTCATTAAAAATTACTTGTGCGGGCTCTAGCATCGAACTTAAATCTAAGCCACTAGCTTTCCAGTGCTCTATCGCATCATTGGTATTCAATAAATCAACACGACCTATCATCTCATTGACGGTCTTTACTCCTAGTTCCGCCATGATGTTACGCATTTCCTCGGCCACCATGAATAAATAGTTGACTACATGCTCAGGCTTACCTTTAAACTTTTTGCGCAATTCTGGATCTTGTGTGGCGATGCCTACCGGGCAAGTATTCAAATGGCACTTACGCATCATTATGCAGCCGAGCGTAATTAAAGGGGCAGTTGCAAAACCATATTCTTCAGCACCTAACAATGTTGCTATGGCGATATCGCGGCCAGTTTTCAATTGGCCATCAGTTTGTAGCACAACTCGTGATCTTAAGTTATTCATTACTAAAGTCTGGTGAGTTTCAGCGATACCAAGCTCCCATGGCAGTCCTGCGTGTTTTATTGATGTCAAGGGTGAGGCGCCGGTGCCGCCATCATGACCAGAAATCACCAAGTGATCTGTTTTCGCTTTGGTTACACCCGCAGCAATAGTTCCAACACCAATCTCAGAAACAAGTTTCACGCTTATGCGCGCTTCGCGATTTGCATTCTTTAGATCATGGATAAGTTGGGCAATATCTTCGATGGAGTAAATATCATGGTGTGGAGGTGGGCTAATAAGTCCTACGCCAGGAGTAGAATGGCGAATGCGTGCAATGTTTCTGTCTACCTTGCCACCCGGAAGCTCGCCTCCTTCACCAGGCTTCGCGCCTTGTGCAATCTTAATCTGTAACTCGTCAGCATTGGTTAGGTACCAAGCCGTAACTCCAAATCTACCGGACGCCACTTGTTTAATCGCAGAGCGCTTAGAATCCCCATTGGGCAACGGATCAAATCGCTCAGGATCTTCACCGCCCTCACCAGTGTTTGATTTCCCACCGAGCCGGTTCATTGCGATCGCCAGAGACTCGTGACTTTCCTCGGAGATTGACCCAAAGCTCATAGCACCTGTTGCAAAGCGTTTTACAATTTCGCTTGCAGGCTCTACATCATTAATAGAGATGGCTTTATTAATATCAGTACGAAAATTCAGTAACCCTCGAAACGCGCAGTGACGGGTTGCCTCTTCATTAGTATGCTTGGCAAAGACGTCATAGGCTTCGATATTGTTATTACGCGCTGCTACCTGCAAGTTGAAAATACTGTTCGGATTCCACATATGCATGTCGCCGCCGATGCGCCAGTGAAAATCGCCGGGGTTATTCAGAACCGGAATGAGTTCACTTTCTTTGGCTGGAAATCCAATACTATGACGACGATTCGACTCTTCAATTAGCACATCGAAGTTAACACCTTGAACACGACTAGCGGTTCCCACAAAACATCTATTGATAATCTCATCTGCCAGACCAACCGCTTCGAAAATTTGCGCACCTTTATATGACTGTAAAGTAGAGATGCCCATCTTGGCCATCACTTTGAGCATTCCTTTAGATACGCCTTTCTTGTAGGCTGCAACTAACATGTCTTCATCGGAGTATTTATCACCTAACAAGCCTTCCTTGTTAGCTTGCCATAGGGCTTCAAAGGCTAGATAAGGATTGATCGCATCTGCACCATAACCGGTTAGCAAACAATGGTGGTGAACTTCTCTTGCCTCGCCGGTTTCTAAAATAATACCAATTTGCGCGCGCTGTTCCTGCTGAACTAAGTGATGATGAACGGCACCACAAGCAATAAGCGCACTGAGTGGAATATGGGCTTTAGAAGTAAGACGATCGGTAAGAACTATAAATGAATAGCCGGCATCGATCGCTTGAGTTGCTTCAATGCAGATTCGATTGATGGCATTGGCATATCCATTGTCTTCCGCTGCAGTAAAAGTAATGTCAATTTCTTGGGAACGCATTCCCTGGTAATCCATATACTTTATGTCAGCTAATTGTTGGTTAGATAAAATCGGATGTTCTAGGCTTAATCGATGTGCTTGGCCAGGCGTTGATTCTAATAGATTTCCTTCTGGGCCAATAAAACAACGTAGACTCATCACCACTTCTTCGCGAATCGAATCGATCGGAGGATTGGTTACTTGCGCAAAGAGTTGTTTGAAATAGTCGTAGATCATGCGTGGCTTGTCGGACAAACAAGCTAGCGCAGAATCATTTCCCATGGAGCCCAGCGGATCTCTCGCTTCTGTAACCAGAGGAATTAGCATGAACTGCATAGTTTCAGTGGTGTAGCCGAACGCTTGCATTCGACGCAAGGTGTTGCTTGAATCTAATGAATGAGCAATATTGCTAGAGCTTATATTATTTAAGGAAACTTTTTGATCACTTATCCATTCGCCATAGGGTCGTTTGTTACAAATAATTTGTTTCAGTTCTTCATCAGGAACTAAGCGACCCTGATCGAAATCCAGTAGAAACATTCTGCCCGGTTGTAGACGACCTTTTTCTTTCACATTAGCGGGGTCGACCTCGATGACCCCTACTTCAGAAGCCATGATGCATTTGTCATCATGGGTAATGTAATAACGACTTGGTCTGAGCCCATTGCGATCGAGCACGGCTCCAATATATTGACCATCAGAAAACACAATCGAGGCTGGTCCATCCCAGGGTTCCATTAGTGCAGAGTGGTATTCATAAAAATCTTTCTTTCCCTGCGCCATATTGACGTCGGATTGCCAAGCTTCAGGAATCATCATCATAGTTGCTTCCGCGAGGGATCGGCCAGAGAGTAGTAAGAATTCCAAAACCGCATCGAAGCTACCTGAGTCGGAGAGGTCGCCTTCAATCACTGGGAAAATATTGCCGAGTTTATCGCCAAAGACATCAGTTGCGACTTTTCCCTGGCGCGCGACCATGGCGTTAACGTTGCCTCGCAAAGTGTTAATTTCACCGTTATGACTCATAAAGCGATTCGGTTGCGCACGATCCCAGGATGGAAAAGTGTTAGTGCTAAAACGTGAATGCACCATAGCTAAGTGAGTCGCAAAATCTTTGTTGGTTAGGTCATTATAAAAAGGAAACAACTGCCCTGGTGTAAGCATGCCTTTATAAACAATTACTTTAGTTGAAAGGCTGCAGGCATAAACTTGTTTTCTCTCCGTCAATGATTCGTCATTGCGCAGCATGTGGGTAAATCGTTTTCGGATGATATAGATAACTCGCTCAAATTCATCATGAGCGAGGCTATTTGCTGCAGCGATGAATAGCTGAGTAATAAATGGTTGAGCCATACGCGCAGCCGGGCCGACATCGGCCGCGTCGGCGTTCATTGGAACTTCACGCCAACCCAGCAAGTGCTGTCCCTCTTCCTTAATAATCTTGCTTATGGCGTCCTGACATCGGTCTCTTTCTTCCTCTATCTGGGGTAGAAAAATATTGCCCACAGCGTATTGACCAGGTTTAATTTCAGCATTGAAGGCTTCTTTCGCGGTCTTCTGGAAAAAGTCGTGGGGTAAGGCCATGAGAATGCCAGCGCCGTCACCGGTATTTGCTTCGAAACCGCAGCCACCGCGGTGATCCATTCTAGAATTCAAGTGGTACGCATCCAGCATGATTTGGTGGCTGGGTTGACCCTTAATATTGGCGACAAAGCCTACACCACAGGAATCTTTCTCCATGGAAGGGTCGTAGAGTCCGGTCTTTTCGGGAAAACCAAACTTCAACGGCAATTTTTTCATGTCGTTCATTATGCTAAGAATCTCACACTTGTTTCGTGATCCAGTTCTTCCTGTTTAGCCATGCTGCAAACTCGAATTTTCATCCGGTATTTCCCTCCCCGGTAATGGCATTGCCCTTCGGGTTGGTAGGCGTAACGCTGCTGAATCTTGCCTGATAGGACTTGGCGAATAACTTGTTTCTCACTCCGAATTTTGTGCTTAGTTGAGCTCAAAATAAGGAGCCCGACAAAATAACATCACGACAGGATATGTCAAGGTTTCCGCGGCTTTCCGCACAACCCTCGATTAACTAAGTGGCTGATTTTTAGCCGCTTATAGATTAATTGGGACTAAAGAAATTGAAAACAAACTGTCATTTTTAAATTTCATTAGATGAGAATTTTAAGATGCAGAGGGCGACCATTTTGTTCATTAAATATTCTAAATTCAGCAATTTTCTAATCAGAATCTGGAAAGATTTTTACCATTAATTACGATTGAGTTTGTCAGTAAAAATTGCACAATCAGAAGTGGATTTAGCGGTCTTTTTTGTGTTCCCGTGATTGCGCTGAAACGGCCAAAACACGAGCCATCCGCGCAAGTTGCTTGCTTGATTAAAAAAGATAGGTGATTTAATCTACATACAGATGCGCCTTAACAGAAAAAAAAGCTAATTACAAACGATTCTCATTTAGATTTGTAGCGAGCAATATTAATAAAAAAGAATTAACAGTCTTACGAATACTTTTTACAAAACCCGATTTAAAAAGCCTATTAAAGGAGGCGACGAACCCGTGAATCAAAAACTAACCCGTAGACGCTTCATCAAAGGGGTAATTGCCTCTGGTGCGGCTGCCACGAGTACTGCAGCTTGGTACTCGGCAACTGGCCAAGAACGCCCTTCAGGATTTGTTGAACGTCTGGTCCGAATCAATGTAAATGGTCAAGTTCGCAGCGTTGACGTTGAGCCACAGGAAACTTTGGCATCAACGTTACGTTATAAGCTTGGCTTAACAGGAACTAAACTCGGATGTAATCGCGGTGAGTGCGGTGCCTGCACAGTGTTAGTTGATGACGTAACAACTTACGCTTGTTCAGTGCTCACTCACTCTATGAAGAATGGGCGCATTGAGACCGTGGAAGGTCTTGAAAGTGCTAACGGCGATTTGCATCCAGTGCAGCAGGCTTTTGTGGAAGAACTTTCCCCACAGTGCGGTTACTGCACACCAGGACAAGTAATGTCAGCAGTAGGTTTGTTGCGCGCTAATCCTAATCCAAGCCGAGAAGAAGCACGACACGCCATGTCTGGCAACATATGTCGCTGTGGATCTTATGACTCTTACCTCGACGGCGTTATGCGCGCTACCGAATTAATAGGATAATTATCATGGCATATATGCATATTGGCAAAGATTTTACTCCACCAGATGTGCCGGGTAAGGTCACTGGTAGGATTAAGTATGCAGAAGATTACACTCGCGAGGGTATGGTCTATGCACGCTTACTAACAAGTCCAATTCCTCACGCACGGGTATTGGACATAGATGCGTCAGCGGCGCTGGCGATGGATGGTGTAATTGGCATACTCACAGCGGATGATGTTTATCCAGATGGAGAGCCGCAAAGCACTGGCTTGAAAATTCTCACTAACGAACCCACTTTGGTCGGTGAGCCAATTCTTGCACTAGCGGCAGTGGACGAGAAAACTGCAGAGTCCGCCATCGCGCAGATTTCTGTTACTTTCGAAAGACTCCCTTTCGTTCTTGACCCCCTAGACAGCTTACAGCCAGGTGGTGCCGACGCTTATAATGGCGGCAACACGTTCGTTTTCCGTCAGGGATTTGTTGAAGAGAAGTGGACTGCTGACCAAGTAGCGAGTTTTCGTGCTGGTAACGAACCAACAGCGGAACCGCAGCAGACTGTTGAATATGGTGATCTTGATGCGGCTTTTGGTGAATCATCTTATGTTTATGAAGGAACCTTCACCAACGCAGGTTATCCGCACCATTCGATGGAACCACGCAGTGCATTAGCTTACTGGCAAGACGGCAAGCTATACCTGCACGGTGGATCGCAAAGCCTAACTGCTTTTGCTGATGGTATTGCCGGTATTATAGGTGTACCAAAAGAAGACTTAGTCTTCGTTAACGCAGCAACCGGTGGTGGTTTTGGTCAACGCGCCCGAGCAGGGTCGATCCCTGTCTATGCTGTTCCAGCGAAACTTTCCCAAAAAATTAATCGTCCAGTGATGATGCGTGCAACCCGCGAAGAGGAATTTACCTTTGGCGGTGCACGTCAGGGTCTTACTGGTTGGATCAAAGTTGGATTCAAGCCTGATGGCGTTATGGCAGCTTGCGATCTTTGGATCGTGTCTGACAATGGCGGCAAAGGCGGGGGGGCAGACGCTTACTCAGCAGCAGATTGTATAAGCGTACTTTATCAAGCTGATGCAGTTCGTTTCCGTGGCACCGCTATTGGAACAAATACTGCACATCGTGGTGCCCAGCGTGGACCTGGTCAGAATCAGATCGCACCAATCATCTCTCCAATCTTGGATGTTGCGGCAGACGAACTTGGTGTTAGCCGGCTCGATATTCGCAAAATTAATGCGGCAATGACCGGTGATGTTGGCGGCCCACAGCGCACGCCATTTACTTCCGCCTATATGCCAGAGGCGCTGGAGCAAGCTGCAGCTGAATTTGATTGGGAAGGTCGCCAATCGCGGCGTCGCCAGACGAACGGCAGCAAAGTAATAGGACTCGGTATAGGTCAGGGCTATCACAATGCCGGTCGTTCAGGCATGGACGGAATTGTCATGATGGGTGCTGATGGACGACTTAAAATCCATAACGGAGTCGGAAATCTGGGTACTTATTCCTACGCATCAACTTCCCGAGCAGCTGCAGAAGTTCTGCAAATGCCTTGGGAGAGTTGCGATATCATCACTGGACGTACAGATTTGCACTTACCTATTACCTCGCCACAGGATGGCAGCAACTCAATCTTCACGAACACCCGAACCTGCTATGGGGCAGCTCAGGATATGTTAACGAAGATGAAAGAGATTGCTGCAACAGACTTAGGTGGCGATCCTACTGACTACGACGTCTCTAATGAGCGCGTACATCAGATTGCTGATGAGTCAGTTGGCTACAGCTACGCAGAAGTTGCGCAGCGAGCAATTGAACTAGGCGGTAAATATACTGGTAGCGCAGAGCTCCCTGAAGAACTAGCCGAGTGGACACAGATAGCAGTTTCCCGTCTGGAAGGCACTGGTTTTATGGGGATCTTCCACGACCCCCGCCACGAAGGTAACCCTCCAGGGTTCACCGTTACGGCTTGTGAAATCGAACTGGATAAGGAAACCGGTAAGATAGATATCCTTGAGATGATCAGTATCGGTGAAGCCGGAACTATCATGCATCCTAAAGGCATGGATAACCAACTGGTCGGTGGTGCTGTTTGGGGTATTGGTTTGTCGGCGTACGAGCGTCATTTATATGATCCTCAAAATGGATTACCAGCAAGCACTGGTTACTGGCAGAGCAAGGTGCCAACCTATCTCGATACTCCGGTAAAAATAGAAACTGGCTGGGTGGATTTACCTGATCCTGAGAACCCAGTTGGTGCACGTGGTATTGGTGAGCCTTCTATGGGCTCAGTTTCCGCCGCTCTTACCGCAGCAATCACCGATGCACTAGATGGACACATCTTTGGTGCTTCGCCAATTACTGCAGACATGATCATTAACCACGTAGCAGGAACATCCGAAGAAGCGGTACCTCTTGCTCAGAACAATTTCCGAGGTTGATATGGTAGCCACATCACATGACGTAATGCCTGATATTGAGCTTTATCAGCCAGCTGATGAAGCCACAGCGCTGGACCTTGCGTCCCGACTAGGTAACGAAGGTTGGCTACTAGGTGGTGGTCAGGACACTTATGGCTGGTTGAAAGACCGGAATAAGACACCTGCAGCCATGATTGAGCTGACACAAATTGACGCTTGGAAAGGCATCAAGGAAATCAGCGATGGAATTGAAATCGGTGCAGTCACAACCTTGACTGAAATCGCTAACAATCCCCTCGTCCAGTCCCGCTATGGTGTTTTAGCAAAAGCAGCGAGCGTGGTAGCAAGCCCTCAAATTCGTAACGTAGGTACGCTCGGCGGCAACCTTAATCAGGACGCTCGTTGTTGGTACTACCGTCGCGGACTAGATTGTTACCGAGCCGGCGGAAATATTTGCTATGCCGATTCACCTGAAGGCCTTAATCGTGAGCATGCTTTATTTGGAGCAAGTCGCTGCGTTGCAGTTAGCCCTTCCGACACAGCGCCAGCCCTAGTCGCACTTGATGCAACAATGGTTGTTTCAAGTTCCAGTGGCGAACGATTGATTCCAGCACAAGATTTTTTTGTTGGACCTGATCGTGATATTTTGAACATGACTGTGCTTAACGACGATGAAATCCTGACAGCGGTTAGAATTCCCAACACTTGGGCGAATGCAGAGTTCTACTGGGAAAAAGTTGCCGATAGAAACGTATGGGATTTTGCTCTTGTGAATATCGCTGCAGTTTTCAAAGTGTCCGGTGGAACAATTGAAGATTCGCGTTTTGCTTGTGGAGCCGTTGAGTGCACACCGCGTCGTTTGGAAACAGTTGAAAGCGAAGTTCGCGGGCAACAGCGTTCTGAAGAACTTGCGGTTAGCGCCGGTGAAATAGCGACAGACGGCGCACGTGCGCTGAACTACAACAACTTCAAAATACCATTAATGCAAAACTTGGTTAAAAGAGCGATCCGAGGGTAAACCTCGGGTCATCTCCGCTAGCTGGAAAAACTAATTAGAATAAGAGGGTAGTACAGTGGGAGAAATAGTCCGCTATAAACGAGACGTTTGGGGTGAAGAAGTTATCCTCGGTGTTTCTTGGGATTTGCTCTACGTCGTTTTCATGGCCATTGTCATTCTATTGATTGCACACGCAATTATTATGGCAGCACTGGCCAAGAAAAATTTAGATAGACCGACTGGAGACGGTCGACGCGTCGTGAGGCATGAGTCAATTGATCGGTTGTTTCACTGGTTAATGGCAGCGAGTATTCTGGTGCTGATTTTCACGGGTGTAGCACCTATTCTTGGGCTACGCGTTGCCTGGCTAGATATTCACTGGGTCAGTGGTCTTTTACTCACCTTTCTGGTTGTTGCGCATATAATTCGTGCATCATTCTGGCAAGACTTTAAATCCATGTTACTAATGCCGAAAGATTTTGCTGAACCATTCGATTCGTCTAGAAAGCCTGGTAAATATTACTTTGAGCAGAAAGGTATGCATTGGGCAGTCACAGTTGTTGCCCTTGCAGTCATCGTGACTGGCGTTTTAATGTTCATGCAGATCGATTCGCCATTTTGGGATCGCACTAACAGCATGGCGGAAGATCAATTAGGGCTAGTATTTTTGTTGCACGGTCTATCGACCCTAGCATTGGTAGCTCTGGCGGCAACGCACATTTATTTTGCGCTTCGTCCTGAAAAGATTTTTTACACCCGCTCTATGATTTCCGGATGGATGTCAGAAGACGAGATGGCAGCTAATCACGATACTGCAAAGTGGTCGCCGAAAGAAGCCGAGTAGTTGATTAATTATCAGAGCGCTTTTTTATAAAGCTGCAGTATTTGGATAGTAGTATATGGATATAGAAGAAAGCATTGAGGCTATTGAGTCTGGTTATGAGTTTTTGTTAGCTTATGCGGCGCAGGGAAGGCCAGCTTCTGATGAGACAGGTGGACCCGGTCCTCATGCGAGACCCACTATCGAAGGTATGGCCTCTGCAATGAAACATGTTACAGAGGTTTTTGCCGACAGTAATGATGATTTCGAGCAACTTATTGCGCAGGACTGCAAGAAAGCCGGGGCGGCAATGGGCTTTATGTTGTCTCAGGAGAAGCTCGGTTCTGAAGTCGTCGATAATCTAAACGCATCGATTCATTTACGTGCTGTTCTTACCGATCTCTTTTTATACAGTGAAGCGCTAAGACCATTGGCTACTGAAGAAGAGAGTGGAGTCATGGCACATGATGCGATGAAGAAGCAGTAACGTCTCAGTAAAAATTCACTCTAGACAGATTGATAAAAAGGAGTTTGAGCTCCTTTTTTTTTACGCCGGTATTAATAAATGATTGAGTATCCACCTAGGCTGACACTAGCCAATCTTCCTACTCCTTTAAGCGAATTAAAACGATTCGAGATTGCTGGATTCGACGGTAAAATCTGGGTTAAGCGCGATGAGCTCACTGGTACTGAAGTGTCAGGTAATAAAATTCGTAAGCTCGAGTTTTCTATCGCGCATGCCATGGAAGAAGGCTGCAACGCACTCATAACTTGTGGCGGTGTGCAATCCAATCACTGCCGAGCCACCGCTATTCTGGGCGCTCGCCTGGGATTAAAGGTTCATTTGATATTGCGCGGTGAAAAACCCGAACACCCTGACGGTAATTTGCTACTGGATCATTTAAGCGGCGCAAAGATTTCCTATCTATCAGAAGAAGAATGGCGAACTCATGAAGCTGTTGCTATTGAACTACAGGGTCGATATCTCGCTACTGGTGATAAGGCACTATTTATTCCAACCGGAGCATCTGATGAAATCGGGCTCTGGGGATATATTGCGGCCTGCGAGGAATTGAAAAATGATTTTAAACTACATGGGATAGAACCGGATTACATTGTTACCGCGACCGGCTCAGGTGGCACTCAGGGCGGCTTGGTTGTGGGATCACAATTATTTGATCTGCCAGTTAAAATAAGGGCTTTTAACGTTTGTGACGATGCGGCCTACTTTGAGGAGAAAATCAGAGACGATGTGACTCTCTGGAAACAACGATATGATCAGCAGCTTAATGAGGATCAGCTAGAAATAGCCACTATTGAAGGTTATGTCGGACCAGGCTATGGAGTCGCGGGCCAAGAAGTTTTTGATATAATCGCGGAATTGGCGCGGAGCGAAGGCTTATTCCTCGACCCGGTATATACAGGAAAAGCCTTTCATGGCATGGTGAGTGAAATCCAGAAAGGTGACGTAGGCCAACTGTCAGGGGCAAGCAATGTGGTATTTATTCACACTGGGGGCCTGTTTGGAGTGTTTCCTCAGCAACAAAACTTTAGTTTTGATTAAGTTTTCTCAAATTTGGAATGTAGTGGGTGGAAGCAATGAGAGCCTTTGTATTGAAAAGTATTTTTTATACCAGTATTTTTCTACCAATGTTGATTCATCTGTCAGTGTCGGCACAACCTGATGATGCAGCTGGAGCATATTCGGCGGCTGACGGCGCTGCCGGAGCTAGTAGCTACGACGAGCCAACCGTTACTAGTCTTTATGACACCGAATATGAGTCGCAGTTACTTAGTGGCACTTATCAATTAATCACTGACAGTTTGCGTTCGGGTGAAGGCTATTTCTCAGCTAATGGTGATCGTTTTATTTTTCAAAGCGAAGTACCAAGTGATAATCCTTTCTATCAAATTTTTGTCCGTGACTTGGAGACTGGAGAAACAAATCGAGTATCCCCTGGCATAGGATTAACTACTTGCGCCTGGATACACCCCACAATGGATCGAGTGATGTTCTCATCGACACACGAAGATCCTGATGCTCTCGGGAAACAAGCGGAAGAAATACAGATTCGAAGAAGTGGGATCGAGAGGGCATATGGTTGGGACTACGATCAGCACTATGATATCTACCAAGCCAATAGTGATGGCAGCGATATCGTTAATCTAACGAGTGCAGATGGTTATGATGCAGAAGGTTCGTATTCCGCCGATGGATCAAAGATCCTTTTCGCATCAAATCGCAATGCTTATAATCGGACTCTTAGCCAAGCTGAGCAGCAGCTGTTTGACGACGACAGCTCCTACTTTATGGATTTGTACATGATGGATGCTGATGGCTCTAATGTTAAACAACTAACCCATTCTCCAGGCTACGACGGTGGACCGTTCTTTAGTCCCGATAACACCAAAGTAGTCTGGCGCCGCTTTAATCCTGATGGTAATAGCGCAGAAATATGGACAATGGACATAGACGGCAGTAATCAGCGCCAACTCACCGCTGATGTGATGGTATCGTGGGGGCCTTATTTCCACCCTAGCGGTGATTACATTATTTACTCCAGCAACATACTTGGCCATGCAAATTTCGAATTGTTTATGATTGATCCTGAAGGAGCCAATCCACCAGTAAGGGTAACTAATACTGAAGGCACTGATATTCTTCCGGTATTCTCTCCCGCTGGAGACAAATTAGCTTGGAGCACGACTCGCACTCCAGACGGCACTTCCCAGATTCATATGTCAGACTGGAACCATAGCCGTGCCTTGGAGATCCTTGGCCTCGATTAAGTTGACTGAGCCTCGATGAAGCGACTTTCTTTCTTCTTTTTTCTAATTATTAGTTTGCCATCGATTGGATTCGGGCAGCCTCAGCCTCAGTTTGCCCAAACTGTCGAACCAGAATCAATACCCCCCATTCATCACAGCCTGAAGATATTGCTCGACCCGATAGCGCGACAGATTACAGTTGAAGACACCATTAGATTCCCGGAGGAGTTGCAAGCTTCTTCAAAAACCTTTGAATTGAACAACAATCTAATCATTAGTGAAAATTCCGGTTCACTGCAGAAACTCTCCAACAATGTAACCGATGAAAGCATTGAGATTAATGCGACTGGCGGGCTTGCTGCGGCTACAGATGAATATTCTCTAACTTTACCTGCGAACAATAATGGCCAGGTCTTTTTTGCCTATAGTGGTTCTATCTATGACTTGGCAGAACAATCCAGTCCTGAATATGCTCAAAGCTTTTCTGAAACTTCAGGAATTATAGGAGAGCAAGGGGTTTATCTTAACCACGGTAGTGCTTGGGTGCCTATATTTGACAACGGGTTGGTCACGTTCGATTTAGAAGTTGAGTTTGCTAATACGGCATCCACTTGGAAAGTCGTAAGTCAAGGTGATCGAAATGGCGACAACGCTTGGGTAAATCATGACCCAATGGAAGAGATCTATCTGATTGCCGCGAATTTCACCGAATATTCAGCCCAAGCGGATGATGTTGAAGTGCTAGCCTATCTGCGAACGCCGGATTCCAATTTGGCGACTAAATATATGGATGCCACTGAAAGATACTTGAAACTTTATGAGCCTTTATTGGGTGCTTATCCCTATAGCAAGTTTGCATTGGTAGAAAATTTTTGGGAAACCGGCTATGGCATGCCGTCATTTACTTTACTCGGAGAACAAGTAATTCGTTTTCCATTTATTCTTGAGTCTTCTTACCCTCATGAGATTTTACATAATTGGTGGGGTAACGGCGTTTACCCCGATTATGAATCCGGTAACTGGAGTGAAGGCCTAACCGCCTATCTTGCCGATCACCTGTTTCAAGAAATGAATGGAGTAGGCCACGAGTACCGCAAAGAAATGTTAGCGCGTTATAAAAACTATGCTGCCGAAGGATCGGATTTCGCCTTATCGCAGTTCACTTCCCGTAACTCAGCGGCATCACAGGCAGTAGGCTATGGGAAAACGCTTATGCTTTGGCATATGCTGCGGGTCGAGTTGGGCGATGCGTTGTTTCTTGAAGGCCTGCGTAAGCTGTATTCTGATTACAAATATCAGCGTGCTTCTTTCTCTGATATTGAAGCGTTGTTTACCGAAATCAGCAGTATCGATCTATCAGGTTTTTTTGATCAGTGGGTTAATAGAATTGGTGCGCCAGAACTTTCATTGTCTGTTGAAGAAGCGACGGGAAATCGAGCACGCATTATGTTCGCACAGACTCAGTTCGGAGATCCTTACCAGTTAAGAGTACCAATTGCGCTTTATTACGAAGGTGAACCTGAACCAGAGATCTATGAAATTGCTTTATCACAAAAGCTCGAAGGTTTTTTTGCTGATGACTTCGAACGCTTGGAGGCAGTATTAGTTGATCCATATTTCGATGTGTTCCGTCAGTTAGATAGAGAAGAGACACCGCCTACAATCGGTGAATTGTTTGGTGCAAGTGAGATTACTTTTGTTCTACCAAGTTCAGAAAGGCAGCATTGGGTACAAATGACCGAAGCCTTTAGTTACGGTGTTGACGCGAATATTGTTTATGCTGATGATATCGAATCGATTCCTTCTGACCGTTCCGTCTGGATACTCGGCCGGGATAACCCGTTTATTGAAGTAGCGTACTCTACTACTGCACTTTATGGAGTATCCAGTTCTCCAGCCGGAGTAGTGATAGCTGGTAGTGAAGTTGAGTTTGAGAACCGAAGCACTGTTGTCATTGGGCGTCATCCGCAAGATCAGGAGTTAGCCGTCGGTTGGATTCTTGTAGAAGACATGATTGCCATGCCCGGCATGATCGAAAAATTACCCCATTATGGGAAATATTCTTATTTGAGTTTCATTGGCAGTGAGCCTACGAATGATGTGAAAGGCATATGGACTAGCCCTAATTCTCCTTTGCGGTGGGAAAAACCAGGCCTATTAGCTGAGATAAATTGGGAATCTGTTCCTTCCATAACGCCATTGACCAAGTTGCCACCAAAATATTTGCCTGGACAATTACTTCGTCATGCTAATGAACTTACTAGCAAAGCCATGGAAGGGAGAGCTATAAGCAGTAAAGGTATTGACAGAGCTGCTCTCTATATTGCTGATCAGTTTCGAATAGCCGGTTTGCAGCCCGCAAACGGCACTTATATTCAGCGCTGGCGGGATTCAATTTCTGGTTATCTTAATTCAGAACTAGCGAACGTGGTGGGTATTATACCAGGTACGAATCGTGAATTGAGTGCTAAGCCTATTGTTATCGGAGCGCACTATGATCATCTCGGCGTTAATGATGAAGGCGAGTTTTATCCGGGAGCGGATGATAATGCTTCAGGCGTTAGTGTGCTTATAGAAGTTGCTGCGAAATTGGCCAGGGCCTTCACCCCTCAGCGCCCAATACTTTTTGTTGCCTTCAGCGGAGAAGAGCAGGGACTTTTGGGATCTCAACATTTCGTTGAGAACCCGCCCGGCGGATTTGTCACAGAAGATTTATTTGCCATGATTAATCTCGATGCAGTCGGCAGGTTGAATGGTCGTACTTTACAAGTGTTTGGAACCGAATCGGCTTACGAGTGGCCCTTCATGGCTCAAGGTATAGGCTTCACTACTGGTGTTGAGTCTGAATTTCCTGAGGAAACAATAGCGAGCAGTGACCATGTAAGTTTTCTTAATGCTGGTGTGCCTGCAATTCATTTATTCAGTGGTACCCATTTAGACTATCATCAACCGACAGATACTCCGGAAAAGCTCGATTCAACTGGAATGTCTAGTATTGCACTGTGGTTAGAAGAAGCTGCTATTTATTTGGGGAATCGTGCCGATCCACTACGGGTGAATCTTGCAGGTGCTGAGACTATTGAAATAGCAAATCCTCAAGGCGAGCGCGCTGCCAGCTTGGGCACCGTGCCCGACTTTGCCTATAGTGGCGAAGGCGTTCGCATCTCGGGGGTGACCCCAGACGGTGCCGCTGAGGAAGCAGGCCTTCTGGCGGGAGATGTCTTACTTAATTACAACGGCGAGCCTATTGCTGACATGCAATCCTATTCGAATTTTCTAAGGCAATCCGCACCAGGGGATAAAGTAAGTATTGAAGTATTTCGGGTCGACGAGCAATTCTCTATCGACGTTACTTTAAAGGCACGCTAGCCTAGTAATAGGATTGAGTAGAATAGCTCATCGTAGCGCACTAAATAATACTGCCACTATCATAAAAAGAATCGACATATAAACCAGGCGTCGGTTTACACTCGTTCTAGCGGAAGCCCAATTATAGTTTTGTTCATCTTCAATAAATAAAACATTCTGAGACTTCTTATTCCACTTCACACCCGGCCTCCTCTGACCTTGATTTTTAACATTAATTACAACACATCAATTGGCTATCAATGGGTCAGGAAAAAGACAAAATAGAGAAGAATTCTGATGAATCATGGCAATCGTTATCTGATTAGATTTTGCGCTGACTAGCCTTTAACCAAGAGACAAATGCAACTAATTGTTGCTATTTGAGCAAGACTACGCAGATTCCGTTATATTTCGGCACGTCACAAACTCATGCACTGAAGGTACTTGTGTCAATCCTTAAAAATGTTTCGCAATTTTGTAATTTAATGGTGATTAGCGTTGTTTCTTTTTCGAGTGCGCAATCTATTGCACAATTGCCTCTTCCGCGCATAACTCAAGTCGAAGAGGGTGATATCAATATTTTGCTTGACGGCTTTGTCGACGAACCTGTTTGGCAAAGTCTCCCTGTTATCGATGGCATGAAAATTACCGATCCAGACACACTGGAAGACGCGCCATATAGGACTGAAATTCGTTTCTTCTATACGGAGCGAGGCATGTATTTTTCTATGGTGAACCACCAACCTGCTGACTCTCTTATC
>Ga0206678_10000409_pt1 | contig 27506 bp, 22 predicted proteins | sample M180m12015metaG_FD_155453 | JGI IMG/M metagenome (GOLD analysis project Ga0206678, IMG submission 155453) | Ammonia-oxidizing marine archaeal communities from Monterey Bay, California, United States - M1 80m 12015 | ecosystem: Environmental > Aquatic > Marine > Intertidal zone | place: USA... | reverse complement strand
GGATCAAGACGAGCAAAAAATACAGAATCTAGATAGACACTGAGTAGGTTGTTGAAGTCTTTCTTGTTCTGACTGGCAAAGGGGTACGCCGTCCAGTCAGAGCTGGTAAAAGCGTTCATAAAAGTGTTGAGAGACCTTCTAATCATCATGAAGAACGGATCTCGCACAGGATACTTTTCACTGCCACAAAGGGCAGTATGCTCAAGAATATGAGCCACACCAGTCGAATCCTCTGGCACAGTTCGTAGTGCAACCAGGAACACATTCTCTTTATTTTCAGATGCTAGATGAATGTGCTGTGCACCAGTGACCTTATGCCGATATTCTTGATACTCCACATTTAATGATGGTATGTCTTTTTTGCGTAATAGTTCAAAGGCTGGGTTGGTCTGATCGGTCATTCTAACTGCTGCTCCAAAATAAATTTGATTTGGTTCACTAAAAGGGCGTCGCTATTCTACGCGAATCTCCACTCTTGAGAAGGCGAAAGTCGAATCAGTTTCTACTCAAGTTGTTTGCGCATCCGTTGGCGATAGTCAATTGGCGTGGTTCCTTCCCAGCGTTTAAAAGCACGATAAAAAGTGCTCGGTTCGCAGAAGCCGGTTAGATAGATAATTTCACTAATGGCCTCGTTAGTTTGTGACAACAGCCTGAGCGCTAAGCGATGTCGTAGATCGTTTAGTATTTTTTGGAAACTAGTGCCGGCAACGTTTAGCTGATGACGCAAATGACGCGTGCTAACAGACATAAGTGCAGATACGGAATCCAAAGTAATTTCTCCAGATTCTAGTAAGCTCGCCATGTGCATGCGGACTTCTTTGATTAAATCACCCTGTTTCAGAATTTCAAGGTGCTGATCTGCGGCTTGCATATGTAGATCAAGGAGCTGTGTCTCAGCATAAAGTGATCTATATTCAAGGACAGTTTTAGGAAAATACAATTTAAAAGATCTAGCATTAAACTCAACAGGGCAATTAAAAATACGCTCATATTCACTAATATCAGCATTGGGAGAATGGTTGAATACAATTCTTTCGGCAATGAAGGCGCCATCAGTCACTGATTGAAATAGTTTTATCATACCTAAAACCATGGCTTCGGCTAAGTGTGAGGTGGCATATTGGTGATTGGAAAAGTAGTTAGTAAGGCATGGGTGTGGCGAGTCCTCGAGAGATCCGTGTAGAGCGTCACTGATTAAACGCTGATAATTTAAGACTCTCTCGAGCCCATCCCCAAAGGTCGGGCTGCTTAACATTAAGTATTCTAGTATTTGGCCTTTGTATACGGGCATTTTCTCTGCAAGATGGAGCCCTATGCATGGATCTCCCGAAATTTCAACAGCGGCCTTCCAAAAAAGGGGCTGTGCAGCAAACGGCGTACGCAGGTTTGCTTCGTATAATTTAGATGGATCAAAGCCCGATTGACGCAAAATTTCATCGGCATCTACCTCGAGAGCCAGCAGACCTTGATAAGCCAACCGTACTAGTGTTCCCGAATCCGTTAAACCTGTCATAGAATCTCCATTGAAAACACCATAATACACAATTGACCCAAATGACAAAACTGTTAAAATTTTTGCTAGTGACTTTCGATCTGAGAGTATTTACGGTAGAGCAATGATAATTCACTCACAAACAGATGATAAAGGGCCAAAAAAGCTGATCACCGAGGAACTCACTGAGCTCCCTGGCATGTTAGGTTTGTTCCGAAAAGCGGCAGTCAAATCGAATAAGTTTGCCGAAGGCGAACGTCTACCTATGCTTGGAAACTCTATTCACGGTTTAAAAATTGATCGTAGACATTTGTTGGCTTATCAAAAGCTAATGGGCTTTGATGAAAACGAAAGCCTGCCTCCAACCTACTTAAGCATGCTTGGTTTTCCATTGGTCTTAAATATCATGACACATGCTGATTTTCCGATGAAAGCCATGGGTCAAGTACACCTGCGTAATGAAATAAGCGTCCTCAAATACTTCCCAATCGGATCTCCCATCGATCTGACTGCTTATATTAAGAGCAACTCTCCTACGTCCAAGGGTATTGAATGGTCAGTCGGTATGATGGCTGAGGTTAATGGCGAACTGGTGTGGTCGAGTGAATCGACGATGCTACATCGCTGTAAAACAGCGATCCCCCGCCAGACAGCAGATCCCATTATGCGGATCGGGGAACCTCAAACATGGTCAGTTGATCGAGGAATGGGCCGGCGTTACGCAAGGGTTTCTGGAGACTACAATCCAATTCATTTAACCGCCATGACGGCTAAGCTCTTTGGCTTTAAAAGAGCTATTGTTCATGGCATGTGGAGTAAGGCTAGAAGTCTCGCTGTGTTAAAGGATCAATTACCAGGTGAAGGCTTTCGAGTTCGCGCAAGCTTTCATCGGCCGCTATTTTTGCCTTCCAAGGTTTTGTTCTATACCAAACACGAAGAAAAGAAAACGTTGTTTTCGCTATTCAATGAATCGGGCCAAGAGGCCCATTTAGACGGTGTTATCGAAGAGGATATATAGAATGCCCAGTTATAAAGTTCCAATGAAAGATGTCTTGTTTCTATTTAATGACGTCTTTGATATGCAAACCCAATTCAAGCAGGTAGTGGGTGGTGATCAGGCAACTCCCGATATGATTGAGGCGATTTTTACTGAGGGTGCAAAGTTTAGTGAGAACGAGTTGGCACCGCTCTATCAGTCGGGTGATGACGGTTGTGTTTGGAATGATGGTGAAGTAACTACTCCTGACGGCTTTAAAGAAGCCTATAAAACCTACATCGAAGCAGGATGGACCTCGTTAACTGGCAGTGAAGGTATGGGCGGCCAAAATCTTCCTTCATCTATTGGCTTGGCAGTGACTGAGATGATTACCACTGCTAATTGGGCTTGGGCTATGTATCCAGGACTTAGTGAAGGAGCCATCGCAACGCTAGAGGATCATGGCACTGAGGATCAGAAAAAAGATTATCTAACAAAGTTAATTAGTGGTGTTTGGAGCGGCACTATGTGTCTTACTGAACCCCATTGCGGGACTGATTTAGGGCAAATGAAGACAAAAGCAGTGCCTAATGCCGATGGAAGTTACAGTGTAAATGGAACCAAGATTTTTATTAGTGCCGGAGAGCATGATTTAACTGAAAATATTGTTCACATCGTATTGGCTAAATTACCCGATGCACCTAAAGGGACCAAAGGCCTTTCACTATTTATTATTCCCAAGTTCTTGCCGGCTGCCGATGGTTCTGCAGGAGAGAGGAATGGGGTGAGGTGTGGCTCGATTGAGCACAAGATGGGTATCCATGGAAATGGCACTGCGGTTCTTAATTTTGATAATGCCAAGAGTTTTCTTATTGGTGAGCCCCATGATGGTTTGAATGCCATGTTTACCTACATGAATGTCGCGAGGATTGGTACCGCAAGTCAGGGTGTTTCGGCTGCTGAACGGTCCTATCAAGGAGCCTCAGCCTATGCGCGAGAGCGATTAGCAATGCGTTCTATCTCTGGAATCAAGAACCCTGATGGGCCAGCGGATGCGATTGTTGAGCACCCCGATGTGCGACGCATGTTGCTGACTCAGCGTGCTATTGCTGAAGGTGGTCGAGCGATGGTGACCTATGCTTCGCAATTCGCTGATGTTTACCGCGCGGGAAAGACAGAGGAGGCCAAAAAAACCGCGGAAGCAAGATTGGGATTCTGTACGCCGATACTCAAAGGGTTTATCACAGAGTTAGGAGTCGAGGCTGCAAATCATGGAGTACAGGTGTTTGGCGGTCATGGTTACATTAAAGAGTGGGGCATGGAGCAAATTTTAAGAGATAGCCGTATTGCAACACTATATGAGGGGACTACTGGCATCCAGGCATTGGATCTAGTTGGCCGCAAGGTGCTGCTTGATCGCCTCAAGCAACTCAATGTGTTTACAGGGGAGATGCTTTCTTTTGCTAAAGGATGTATGCCTTGGACTGCCGCAGGTAGGGATAAAACAGTTCGTAATCAAGCTTGGCAAGTCGCTAAATTGGCTATGAGATGGCGATTTTTGGCCTACAAATTGGGAGCCGGCGCTAAAAAACGTCCGGATTCTGTCGGTGCTGGTTCAGTCGACTTCTTGATGTTCTCAGGTTATGCCTATATGGCGTATATGTTTGCTCGCATGAGTAAAGTTGCCAGTACGCAACTGGCCGCGGGCAAGGGCGATAGTGTATTTCTGCAAGAAAAACTGCACACGGCAGCATTCTTTTTTGACCGTATTCTTCCTCGCGCAGATACCCATGCCAAGACGATGAAGGCGAGCACCGACAGTGTGATGGCGATGCCAACCGAATATTTTGACGCATCTTAAGAGGTGTCGCTAATTAAGATTTACCCCGCGAAGAGGGCGTTATGGAATGGTCCATGGCGCCTTTTTCTTATCTTAACAACTGATACAATCCAGTACAGGCGGTGCACAACAATACCCATCCTATAACCTGATAAAAGTGAGTTGCGTCTTGAATTAGTAGCCGGTTGTGCAAACGATGACCAATTATATGCCCATAAAAGTGAGTTGCGTCTTGAATTAGTAGCCGGTTGTGCAAACGATGACCAATTATATGCCCAATACCGGCGAATGGAAGCAGCCACAGTGTTGCCAATAAATTGAAGTTGATACCTGCCCAAGCGAACGCAATCAGCTTGATACTAACCAGAACTCCCCACACTACGAATAGGGTATGGCGGAAATCAGTTGTTTTTATATGCCTCAGAGCAACCGCAATCACCATTGGGCCTCCAATCAGGGATGTGCCACTAATATAACCGCCAATAATCAAAAATATTACATCCAACCAGCGACTACTGCTCTTCAAAGGTTGGCCCAAAATATAGGTAATTGAGTACGCTGTAATCATAAAGAAAATTACAATATTCATTATTTTGGTTGGTAACACAATAAGCCCGATAACACCGGCAAGTTTTGGAATGATCATAATCCCAAGGGTAAAGCGCACAAAATTCCAATTAACTCGGGGAGCTTCGAGATCATGATGGCCTCTCATTAGAGGCTTAGATTTTCCGCTCCCAATAAAAGTAAGAGAGGCAAAAAAGAGTAAATGTAATGAGATGATAGGAAGAAAATACAAAGGATCATCGTGAATAAGAAGCAAAAACGGAATGGTAAATAGAGCTCCGCCAAATCCTAGTCCCGACCGAACAAACCCACTCCAAATAAAGACAATAGCAATAAGAATGTATTGGTAAAGTTCAAACTCCACCGTTATTTGCAACCCTGCTCTCCATGGACATGGCCATGGGAAATCTCTTCTTCAGTTGCTTTCCTGATATCGACGATTTCAACCTCAAAGTTGAGATTTTTTCCCGCCAGGGGGTGATTCATATCAACATCAACATTGAATTTCCCGAGTTTAATAATAGTGCCAGGTTTGACGCCATTGTCAGTGTTCACATGAATGTCTTTACCGATGGTAAGTTTACCCTCGTGTTTAAGGTATTTAATGGGTATTCTTTGAACATTGTTAACATTTCTAAGTCCATATCCCTCACTTGGCATTAGCTTAAAAGACAGCTTTTGGTCAATTGTAGCTTTTGAAATAGCCTGCTCAAAGCCTCTTACCATTTGCCCCTTACCATGGAGGTAAACCATTGGTTCTCCGCTGTCGTAAGTTGAGTCAATGAGTTCATTATTGTCATCGGTCAGGGTATAGTGAACTGAAATAACATGGTGCGCTGTAACGTGCATTGGTGGCTCCTCTGAAAGGATGCCTATGATACAGCAAGAGATCTAAGTTAGGGGGGCAGCTACCCAACGGTTTGTTATAACAGGGACAAGAAAACCATGTCGCCAACTGATGATAAAATTAAGTACTCACTCGATGATTCGGACGGATCGTTTAGCGATTTGGTGGGAGATGACGTTAAACCCTTAGCTGCAAACGTTTCATCGCATATTGTCCAGACTAAAGAAATCACCCCAGGTATTATTGAGCGTAGAAAAGCCGCCCAAAGAGAAGTGGTTTCTGATGTTAATGAGCTAGATACAGCTAGCGTCATAGAGCCTGTGGACCCTTTGGCTTATCTGGAGTATCAGAGACCAGGTGTTCAGCACGGGGTGTATAAAAACCTGCGTTTGGGGAAATATGAGATTCAGTCCAGACTTGACCTGCACAGGCATACGGTTGAGCAGGCCCGTGTAGCCTTGTGGAGGTTTGTCGATGACTGTCATAAACATAGCGTCAGGTGTGCGCTTATCACTCATGGAAAAGGGGAGGGTAGGCAGGAACCCGCAAAGCTAAAAAGTTGTGTTAACCATTGGCTTAGACAATTGAATGAAGTCCTGGCATTTCATAGCGCACAGAAACAACATGGTGGTGTTGGTTCAACCTATGTGCTGATAAAAAAAGACCGTTCTGCGAAGCAAAAAACCAGCGAGAAAATTGACCAATCACGGAGGATTAAGCGCTAACCAAGTCAACATCGGGACAATTATAGTTATGATTGATTAGTATATTGGAGATTAAGCTGGCGCAACAATTATGTTAGGGGTTTTGCAATGACATTAGTACAAAAATTTATAAAAGGGCGGCGACTATTTGCGCGAAGCGGAACAATATTATTGTTATCTTTTGGGGCGTCTATTTTTGCTGAGGAAAATGCCACTGAGGTTTTTAACTTTAAGGTTTCGCTAGATAATCGTGAAGTAGGGTGGCACAAGTTCGTTGTAGAGACGAAGGGAAATCAGTTAACTGTATCTTCCAAAGCGAAAATGGATTTTACGGTCTTGATGGTCAAGAAAGTAGCTTACCGCCATGAGGCGACTGAAACTTGGTTAGGAGATTGTCTGCAAGCGTTTGAGAGTAAGACTAAGCGTAATACCAAAATATTTCTTACGAGCGGTTCTGTGAAGGACGGTGATTTTTATGTCAACAGGAATGGAGAGGAAGTTTTGGTATCTAAATGTGTCAAAACCTTCGCTTATTGGCGACCTGCTTGGCTAGATGATGAGTTTCTTTTAAATGTAGAAACCGGAAAATACACTCCAATTTCCTTAGAGGTTACCGAAGATCAATTGACAAACATGACTAAAAGGGTAGTTGGTTTACCTAAGACAGAGATTCATCTTGCATACGATAAGTCAGGAAATTGGCAGACACTTGAGTCTGAGCTCAAAATAGCGGGGACCCTCAGATATCAAAGAATCAATGAATCAGTCGGAGAAACAGATGCGAAGCTTTAATGCTGGAATGCTTATGATTTTGATTCTTGCGGTAACTGCGTGTAGCACACATAAGCCCATGCCTGCGGTGGAATATGTTGATCTTGACCGCTTCATGGGGGATTGGTTTGTGATTGCTAATATCCCAACTTTTCTTGAAAAAGATGCCTACAATCCGGTGGAGACTTACAGGTTGGATGATGACGGGACCATTGCCACTACATTTACCTTTAACCAGGGAAGCCTAGATGGCGAGAAGAAGAATTATCACCCCAGAGGTTTCGTTCAAGATTCAGAAAGCAACGCCATTTGGGGGATGCAGTTCATTTGGCCCATAAAGGCTGATTATAGAATTGTATACCTTGATGGCGACTATCAAAAAACCGTTCAAGATTCAGAAAGCAACGCCATTTGGGGGATGCAGTTCATTTGGCCCATAAAGGCTGATTATAGAATTGTATACCTTGATGGCGACTATCAAAAAACGATTATTGGGCGTAAAAGCCGCGATTATGTATGGATAATGGCGAGAAAATCGTCGATCTCCGAAAAAGAATATAATTCTCTGGTCGATCAGGTTGGGCGTTTGGGCTACGATATTGAACAGCTGCGTAAGGCGGAGCATAATCCCTCTGCAGATGTTGAGAAGGATTATTTTACTGGTGTGTCTCAAGTTGAATATTCTACCTCTAGTCTTTCGGGGTTCGAAAAAATTGTGTTGACGACTAAGAGATTTGAGCGAAGCTCCAGTAGCAGAGTAGCTGCGAAAGGTGGATTGAGCACAACCGACAGGGTGACCCGTGATCGATTGCTTTTGGATATCGATTTATCATCTTTGGGCGATTTGCCCGTTCCATCGAAGCGCCATCAGTTTGATGGAGCTCAGGTTGCGTCCTTAAAGATTACGACGGAACACCAGGTGTACGCGAGTCCATCTTTTGACCACGATAATCCCCCGGTTGCGTTGCGGCCACTAATTGATTTTATTTTGGCGCTAGAGTAGTGGTAACGCTAGAGTATCCATTGCTTAAAAGCGCAGGTTAAAAACGCCAAAAGCTCATTTGCCGATCATGGTGCTAAGCCCTTATACTTCGCGCAAATTAGTTTTGAGTGATGAAATGACCATACGTAGAGAACAATTGGAGTCAAATAAATTACAAAAACGCTTGCGGCGTAATGTGGGTAAAGCCGTGGCTGATTATAGGATGATTGAAGAGGGCTCATTTGCCGATCATGGTGCTAAGCCCTTATACTTCGCGCAAATTAGTTTTGAGTGATGAAATGTCCATACGTAGAGAACAATTGGAGTCAAATAAATTACAAAAACGCTTGCGGCGTAATGTGGGTAAAGCCGTGGCTGATTATAGGATGATTGAAGAGGGTGACCGAATTATGGTCTGCCTTTCTGGCGGTAAAGATTCCTATGCGATGCTTGATATTTTGATGAATTTACAGAAAAATGCGCCCGTTCAATTTGAGTTAGTTGCGGTTAACTTAGATCAAAAACAGCCAGGATTCCCTGAGCAGGTGCTGCCAAATTATCTTGATACTCTTGATATCGAATATCATATTTTAGAGAAAGATACCTACAGTATAGTAACGAGTAAGATTCCTGAGGGTAAAACCTATTGTAGCCTGTGCTCTAGACTTAGAAGAGGAACTCTCTATGGATTTGCAGAACAGATAGGTGCAACTAAGATTGCGTTGGGGCACCACAGAGATGATATTGTCGAAACTTTATTTTTAAACATGTTTTATCAAGGTAAGCTCAAGGCTATGCCCCCCAAATTACTTTCAGATGATAAGCGCAATGTGTTAATTCGACCACTCGCTTACTGCAAAGAATCTGATCTTGTTGCGCTGGCGGAGTTGAAACAGTTTCCGATTATTCCGTGTAATCTGTGTGGCTCGCAGGCGGGACTTCAACGTAATGCAGTAAAGGAGATGCTTACCCAATGGGAACGGCAGTTTCCTGGGAGAATTGATGCGATTTTTGGGGCTATCAAAAATGTTGCACCCTCTCAATTAGCAGACACCAGTCTTTTCGATTTTGCCGGTTTAAATAACGAAAAGATAAAAATAGACCAGGATGAAAGTATGGAAATTGAATCTTTTATTAGAGCTATTAATGTGTGACATTAAACTGGAGGATATTCGCAGGTTAACTTTCTGGAATAAGCTTTTTAGACAGCATTAAATATTAGTATCAGACTTTTATTAGTGACAAATAGTAACGCCGATAATACACAATTGACTTAAATTGTAATGAGGGAATTTAATGCCTGATCTATCTATTTCTACCATTGTCGCCTTCATGGCTTATGTAGCTATTGTTTTGAGTATAGGGTTCTACGCCTATTTCAGAACTAAGAATGCTACTGATTATTTCCTCGGAGGCAGAGACCTCTCTCCGAGCGTTTCGGCAATCAGCGCTGGTGCTTCAGACATGAGCGGTTGGGTGCTTTTAGGGCTGCCAGGATATGCTTATCTTGCAGGTCTCGAGGCTGCTTGGATTTCCATTGGTTTGGTGATTGGTGTGGCGGCCAATTGGTTGCTAATGGCGAAACGCCTCAGAATCTACAGTGCATTGTTGGGTGATGCTGTGACTCTACCAACTTATCTGCAACGACGGTTTACGGATAAAACTCCATGGCTCAAGTCAATCGCAAGTGTCAGCATTTTATTGTTTTTCTTGTTTTATGTCGGTTCTGGGTTGATCGCAGGCGGAAAGTTGTTTAACGAGGTATTTGGATTTGATTATCACATGGCGGTCATTGTCAGCGTAGTACTGATTTTGTTCTACACGCTGTTTGGAGGGTTTCTAGCCGTTTCTTGGACAGATGTTTTTCAGGGTTTGCTAATGTTACTTGCTTTAGCCTGTGTGCCTATTTTAGTGATTTCCCAGACTGGTGGCGTTGACCAATTCATAGCGCAAATTAATCAGCAAAACTCTCAACTTCTTAATCTCTTTACCGATGTTGAAGGCAATGTCCTGGGCTGGATGATGATTGTTAGCACCATGGGCTGGGGCTTAGGTTATTTTGGGCAACCCCACATACTGGCGCGTTTCATGGCTATACGTTCCGCTTCTGAGACAGAACAAGCAGCCACCATCGGAGTGGTATGGGCCTTGTCTTGTTATTTGCTCGCTATATTGGTCGGCCTTAGTGGGATCGCTTATTTACCTGAGGTTTTGCCGGATAGTGAAAAAGTATTCATTGCGCTGACAAGTTTGATTTTTCACCCACTTATCGCAGGTATTCTTCTTGCGGCTATTCTGGCCGCCATTATGAGTACTGTGGATTCTCAGTTACTGGTGTGTTCATCCTCCTTAGCCGAAGACCTCTACCCCTTAGTGACAAAAAAAGATGTCAGTGCTGAAAAGCGACTGCAGATAGGACGAATAGCAGTTGTAGTGTTGGCTATGATGGCTACGGTGCTGGCTATGGAGCCGGATAATAAAGTCTTAGATGTTGTTTCCTATGCATGGGCTGGCCTAGGCGCATCTCTTGGGCCTGCAATTTTAGTGAGCTTGTATTGGCGCCGCATGACAGCGCGGGGGGCTCTTGCGGGAGTTCTAATCGGTGGTGTAACAGTGATGATTTGGTCCCGAGCAGAGGGTGGTATCTTTGATCTTTATGCCTTGGTTCCAGGTTTTGTTTTGTCTCTGGTGGCTATTGTAACAGTGTCATTGATGGATAAGCGGGGGCTAGATAGCTCAACCGAACAGTCTTTTGAGGACATGCATCAGCAAGTTATCGCGAGCAAATAGATTGAGCGTGTCCGCGTAAAGAATTACATCTTTTCCATAACTTCGATGCCAAGTAGATCTAAACCACAGGCTAGGGTGTCGGCGCTTAATGCACACAACTGCAGCCGACTCTGCTTAATATCCTCTGAAACATCTGACTTCAATACTGGGCAGTGTTCGTAGAATGTCATGAACGCGCTGGCGAGTTCATAAAGATAAGTACATAAAGTGTGGGGATAACAGTCAATGGCGACCTGATCAATAACCTCATTAAATTGCAGTAACTTTAGAGCTAATACTTTCTCCTGTGCTTCTATAATATTAACGGCCGCTATCAACGAGTTTTGTTCAATGCCCGCTTTGCGGAAAATACTGCAAATACGAGTATAGGCGTACTGTAGATAGGGGGCCGTGTTGCCCTCGAATGAAAGCATCGCGTCCCAATTGAAAATATAATCATTAGTTCGAGTAATGCTTAGATCAGCATATTTGATTGCACCGATACCTACTTTCTCAGCGATGGATTTAATATCTGATTCATTAAGGTCATTATTTTTTTTGCGCACTAATTTCTCAGCTCGCTCAACTGCTTCCGTTAAAAGGTCTGCCAATTTCACAGTACCGCCACTTCGTGTTTTAAAGGGTCGGCCATCATTACCCATCATGGTTCCAAAAGGGTGATGCTCTAAACTTACTGAATGAGGAGCATATCCCGCTTTGCGGCCAGTAATAAAAACTTGCTTCATGTGTAGTGATTGTCGGGCGTCGATAAAGTAGAGAATACGATTAGCGTGTAACTTATTTACTCGGAAGCGTAATGCTGCTAAATCAGTTGTGGAGTAAAGAAATCCTCCGCCAGATTTTTGTACAATCATGGGTGATGGATTTCCATTTTTATCGGCAAGCTCAGGAAGAAAAGCTACTTTAGCGCCATCAGAGTCAACGGCTATACCCTGATCCACGAGATCCTGAAGCACAGGTTCTAAATCATCATTGTAGGCACTCTCAGGTTTGATGTGCTTTTTCAATAAACCGACATTAAGTTTTTGATAAATATCAAGGTTGTGTGCAACCGATACATCGATAAACTTTTGCCATAGATTACGACAGTGCTTATCGCCAGATTGGAGCTTGACCACATAATCTCGAGCTTTATCAGCAAACTCTGAATCCTCATCGAAATGTTTCTTAGATTGCTGATAGAACACTTCAAGATCATTCAAGGCTAATGCTGCTTGCTCACCGTCTCCCAAATGAAGCTCTAGTTCAGCAATCAGCATTCCAAATTGTGTACCCCAATCGCCCATATGATTCTGACGAACAACCTCATGGCCTTGGAATTCTAATACTCGTGCTAGACAGTCACCAATAATGGTTGAGCGTAAATGACCTACATGCATTTCTTTGGCAAGATTTGGAGAGGAGTGGTCTATAACAATGATTTTTTTATCTTTTTCGTCCAAAGATCTAGAGTTAATTCTTTTTAAATTATCCGATAAAAACGATGGGCTTAGGTGCACGTTGATAAAGCCAGGTCCAGCTATCTCGAGTTTGTCCGCAATACCCTCTAGATTCAATTTGTCAATAATTTGTGTAGCCAAATCCCTAGGGTTTGCCCTCATTCTTTTAGCGGCACCCATGGCGCCATTAGCCTGATAATCACCAAATTGCGGTTTTCCGCTGAGAGCTACCATTGGAGAGCAGTCTTCAGGAATGCCTGCAGCGATCATAGCTGCAGAAAACCGCTGGGTGAGAAGGTCTTTCAATCGCATTATTTAATTTATCCTATGTTCAGGCGTGCCTATAGTCGCGAATTGTAGGTTTCCTGCCGAAGAATGCAAAGCCTAACTTGCAAAAAGCCTACTTATTGTTATAGTTTTTTGTTTGGAATTTTTAAGAATTCCCCTAAGTCGAGATTTTATCAAGAGTAAAGGAAGTATAGATGGAAGTAACGATCATTTCTCAAGGCCTTGATCTCATGCTTTATGGCATGGGGACGGTCTTTGCTTTTCTCACGTTACTGGTGGGCATCACTCATGCTATGTCCGCTTCGGTTAATAAATGGGCCTCTGCTGATGCAGAGGCGGTCAGTGATCACAAGTCTCCTGTTATAACTTCGGTCGATTCTACTATCGTAACCGCGATACAAGCGGCTTTAGATCAGCACCGGGGACGCTGAGGTAGTATCCTTTTCAAGTCGGGACAGATACCCTGCACAATTAGTTAATTATTTAACAACGCTATTGGACTTATTTTATGTCATCTAAAACGAATGCCCTTGGCATCACTGAAGTTGTATTGCGGGATGCTCACCAGTCATTGTTCGCTACGCGTATGCGAATTGATGATATGTTACCGATTGCACAGAAGCTTGATCAAATTGGTTATTGGTCTATGGAGTCTTGGGGTGGAGCAACTTTTGATTCTTGTATCCGCTTTTTGGGTGAAGACCCTTGGGATCGTATTCGAGAGATTAAAAAGGCTATGCCCAATACTCCCCAGCAAATGCTGTTTCGAGGGCAGAATATTCTTGGTTATAGGCATTACGCAGATGATGTCGTTGAAAAATTTGTAGAGCGGGCGGCAATTAACGGCATTGATGTCTTTCGTGTATTTGATGCGATGAACGATATGCGCAATCTTGAAACTGCGTTGCGGGCAGTCAATCAAGTTGGGAAGCATGCGCAGGGAACTATTTCATACACAGTTAGCCCGGTTCATACAACTGACCTTTGGGTTGACCAAGCTCGACAGATCGAAGACGCAGGCGCTGACTCCATTTGTATTAAAGACATGGCAGGGCTACTAACGCCCTATGTTGGTTTTGACCTTGTTACTAAACTTAAGCAAGCGGTCAATATCCCTATTCAGCTCCATGCCCATGCTACGACCGGCCTTTCTACCTCAACTATTATGAAATGTGTTGAAGCAGGTATCGATAATGTTGATACAGCTATATCTTCTATGTCGATGACCTATGGTCACTCAGCAACGGAATCAGTAGTGTCGATTTTTAAAGATAGTGAGCGCGACACTGGTTTGAATATTGAAAAGCTCGAAGAAATAGCTGCGTATTTTAGGGATGTACGAAAGAAATATGTGGAATTTGAAGGCTCCCTTAAGGGCGTTGACTCGCGAATTTTAGTAGCCCAGGTTCCTGGCGGCATGCTCACAAATATGGAAGGTCAATTGCGTGAGCAGGGAGCGGAAGATCAATTGGATGCGGTGCTAGCAGAGATTCCAAATGTACGAGAGGATCTCGGTTATATCCCGCTTGTCACACCTACCTCTCAAATTGTCGGTACTCAGTCGGTATTAAATGTATTGAGTGGAGAGCGCTACAAATCAATAACAAAAGAAACGGCTGGAGTGCTTCGTGGAGAGTATGGAGCTACTCCCGCGACGGTGAATGCTGATTTGCAAGCGCGGGTGCTTAGTGATGGAGAGATGCCTATAGTCTGTCGGCCTGCGGATAATATTAAGCCCGAGCTTGCGACTTTGGAAAGTGAGCTAGTTGGGTTGACCCAAACGGCTGGTTTTGACCTTTCCGAAGGTGACAGGCAAATTGATGATGTTTTAACTTATGCTCTATTTCCTCAGGTTGGCCTAAAATTTTTACAGCATCGCAATGATCCTAGTGTGTTTGAGCCAGTGCCTACTGGGAAAAGCCCAGCCCAGCTTAATGAGCAAGGGGAAGAGGTCTATACTGTAAAAGTGGAAGGAAAGTCCTACACCGTAACGGTTGCCAATGGCGGAGATATTAGTGCAATTGGTGAAATCGGAGTTCACAACGCTGAATTAGGAGCGGTTCCAGATATCCCTGGTCAACCGGTCACTGCGCCTCTGGCAGGAAATGTGGTTAAAGTATTGGTCGAGCCGGGGCAGGTTGTTGCTGAAGGGGAGTCCGTTATTATTTTGGAAGCCATGAAAATGGAGACATCAATTAGCGCGCCCAATGCGGGCAAAATTGTTGCAGTGAAAGTTCAGGGCGGAGATAGCTGTGCCGTTGGTGATACGTTGGTAACCATAGCCTAAAGGGGCGTTGGTGATACGTTGGTAACCATAGCCTAAAGGGGCGTAGTTGATGGAAAATTTAATCAGTCTATGGGCAACTTCGGGTTTGGCTCAAATCCAATTGGGTCAAGTAGCAATGATGGCAGTTGGGTTGCTGTTATTGTTCTTGGCGATCAGTAAAGGGTTTGAGCCTCTACTTCTTGTGCCCATTGGATTTGGGACTATTTTAGCAAATATTCCGGGAGCGGGATTTGATGCGGCTCCTATTTATGATCAGCTAGGTCAGTTAGAAAGCCCCGGTGGGCTGCTTTACTATATTTACTATGCAGGTATCGCCACCGGGTTGTTCCCGTTAGTTATTTTTATGGGAGTTGGTGCAATGACTGATTTTGGGCCGCTGTTAGCCAACCCCAAAACTCTGCTTCTCGGCGCAGCTGCACAGGTGGGTATTTTTACAACAGTTTTAGGCGCTGTTGCCCTAAGTCATTTTGGAATCTTGGATTTTAGTATTCGCGACGCAGCTTCTATAGGAATAATAGGGGGCGCTGATGGGCCAACAGCGATCTTTGTCACTAGCAAGCTGTCGCCAGACCTATTAGGAGCTGTTGCGGTTGCAGCATACTCTTATATGGCTTTGGTTCCGATTATCCAGCCGCCAATCATGCGAGCTCTAACTACTCCCGCTGAACGACAAATCACAATGGTTCAATTACGGTCTGTTTCAAAAGCGGAACGAATTGTCTTTCCTTTGACGCTATTATTACTTGTGGCCATGCTTTTGCCTGATGCTGCTCCTTTATTAGGAATGTTTTGTTTTGGTAATTTAATGCGTGAGTGTGGCGTTGTTAATCGATTGAGTGACACAACACAGAATGCGTTGATCAATATTGTGACAATTTTTTTGGGGCTGGGCGTGGGTTCTAAAATGAGCGCAGACAAGTTTTTAAATGTTGAAACTATGGGCATTCTCGGTCTGGGGGCAATTGCTTTTTGTATCGGCACTGCTTCGGGAGTATTAATGGCTAAGCTGATGAATCTACTCTCCGCGCATAAGGTTAATCCATTAATCGGTGCTGCTGGGGTCTCTGCGGTACCCATGGCCGCAAGAGTTGCCAATAAGGTAGGCCTTGAAGCCAATCCTCAAAATTTCTTATTGATGCATGCGATGGGGCCAAATGTAGCAGGGGTGATTGGATCCGCGGTTGCCGCTGGAGTAATGATCAATCTAGTGGGAGGTATGTGATTCATTTGGGGCCGGTAGAGCAAACAATTATCCTAAAGCTAACATCAGGGATTGCACCTGAGGTACTCGAGGTTACGAATGAAAGTCACATGCATTCTGTTCCCCCTGGGTCTGAAAGTCACTTCAAGGTGGTGGTTGTTAGTAAGCAGTTTGATGGTAGACGTTTAGTGCAGCGTCACCAGATGATCTACTCAATTTTAGCGGATGAGCTTGCAGGCAATGTACATGCGCTGGCTTTGCATACCTATGCGCCTGATGAGTGGGTGGAAAAGCGGTATGAAACGCCAAACTCTCCTAATTGTTTCGGCGGCGAAAACCGTACCTAAGCCAATATTGTCAGTAATCTTGGGTATACTTTTCCTAGGAGTTACTTGAATTATTCATGTTTAACGTTTCTGTAACCAATTCATCGCATATATATCCCTATTCACCGAATTGCTCTGGAGGTTGCGGCTGAGGGGGCAGAGAATTCAGAGTGAGAAAAATATTTTCAGTTTGTGCTGAATAAATAATTAAACTTATGTCAGGGGGAGTTATGCGTCCGCAATCAACCGTCAGCTATTTGGGCTGGTTTCAATCTTTTTTCCAAGCTAATCATTTAGGTTCTGTTCTAGCGTTATCTTTTTCGCTATTTCTTGCTGCCTGTGGTGGTGGTGGAAATACTGTTACCGATAATGATTTGCCAGAACCAGCTGGTCCGGATGGCATTGCGCCAACCTTAACTAGTGTGATGATATTGCAAGCGCAAGAGAAAAACTCTAGCCCTGACGGTGTTGCAAAGCTGGGGCAGTCAATTAAAGTTGACTTCACAGCGACGGAAGCATTGATGCAGCCTGTTGTTACCATTAATGGAGTGGCGACTGAGGTTGTAGGTAAAATCGGAGATTGGTCAGCATCCCGTGAAATGGTTGAGTCGGATGTAGATGGATACGTCACCTTTAATATCTCCTTCAGCGATACCAGTGGTGAGCCTGGCGTTGATGTCTCTGAAACGACTGACGGAAGTCGAGTACAGTACTGCGCGGAAGGATGTGTGGCACCAGTTGAGGACCCTCTGGTCGGTGAGTGGATGCTTGATGGAGAAGGCGCTGCAGGTGTAGGCCCTACAGCGGGGAGTATGGAATGGTGGTCGACGGGCGCGGATGTTGTTGCGGAACGTGCGTGCTGGTTTGACGATATATTCTCGTTTGCAAAAGATGGAACGTTTAAAAACATTCAGGGCGATGATACTTGGGTAGAATCGTGGCAAGATGGAGGCGCCGATGCCTGTGCGGCACCAGTTGCCCCTCATGATGGTAGTGCCGCTGCTTCTTGGGTTTGGGATGAAGCTGGTTCAACACTGACGATTAACGGCAGAGGGGCTCACTTGGGTCTCGCTAAAGCTGTTAATGGTCAAGAACTATCCGCCTCAGGTTCTGCTCCCGATTCTATTACATATCAAATTTTGACATTAACTGCGGATGGCATGAATCTAACTGTCACAGTAGAGACTGCCGCTGGTGTTTGGTGGACATTTAATTTGGCTAAAAAGCCAGTATCTCCTTTCGTTGGTGTCTGGAAACTTGATGGCGAAGGCGCTGCAGGTGTCGGACCTACTGCGGGTAGTATGGAGTGGTGGTCAACAGGTGCTGATGTGGTTGCTGAGCGAGCATGCTGGTTTGATGATCAATATACCTTTGGTGCAGATGGCTCGTTTAACAATGTGTTTGGTGATGACACTTGGGTCGAGGCATGGCAAGACGGGGGTGCAGACGCATGTGCCGCTCCAGTTGCACCGCACGATGGTAGTGCAGCAGCAACCTTTAGCCATGATGAAGCCGCAGGAACTTTAACAATTAATGGTAGAGGTGCTCACATAGGCCTTGCTAAGGCAGTTAACGGGCAAGAGCTTTCATCTTCAGGTTCTGCGCCTGATTCCATTACTTATCAGATTTTGACTTTAACTGCTGATGGTAACAATTTGACAGTGACGGTTGAAACAGCAGCCGGTGTCTGGTGGACGTTTAACTTGGCGAAGGTTCCACCATCACCGTTAGCGGGTACCTGGCGACTCGATGGCGAAGGCGCTGCAGGTGTCGGACCTACCGCGGGTAGTATGGAGTGGTGGTCAACAGGTGCTGATGTGGTTGCTGAGCGAGCATGCTGGTTTGATGATCGGTACACTTTTGGTGATGATGGCTCGTTTAATAATGTGTTTGGTGATGACACTTGGGTCGAGGCATGGCAAGACGGGGGTGCAGACGCATGTGCCGCTCCAGTTGCACCGCACGATGGTAGTGCAGCAGCAACCTTTAGCCATGATGAAGCCGCAGGAACTTTAACAATTAATGGTAGAGGTGCTCACATAGGCCTTGCTAAGGCAGTTAACGGGCAAGAGCTTTCATCTTCAGGTTCTGCGCCTGATTCCATTACTTATCAGATTTTGACTTTAACTGCTGATGGTAACAATTTGACAGTGACGGTTGAAACAGCAGCCGGTGTCTGGTGGACGTTTAACTTGGCGAAAGTTCAAGCCTCACCGTTGGCTGGTACCTGGTCTCTGGATGGTGAAGGAGCCGCTGGTGTTGGCCCTACTGCGGGTAGTATGGAGTGGTGGTCAACAGGTGCTGATGTGGTTGCTGAGCGAGCATGTTGGTTTGATGACACAATGGTATTTGGTGATGATGGTTCGTTCCGCAATGTAATGGGCGATGACACCTGGGTCGAAGCATGGCAAGACGGGGGTGCAGATGCATGTGCCGCTCCTGTGGCACCTCATGACGGAAGTACTGCTGGCACGTATAGCTATGACGAAAGCGCAGGGAAGATTACTATTACTGGAAAGGGTTCGCATATCGGACTTCCAAAAGCCGTCAATGGCTCTGAATTATCTTCTTCAGCGTCAGCGCCAGATTCAATCACCTATGATGTACTCACAGCAACTGCAGATGGTCAGTATTTAACAGTGACCGTTGAAACAGCTGCAGGTGTTTGGTGGACGTTTAATTTAGCTAAGAACGCCGCTGCAGATCCAGTTGATCCAGTTGATCCAGTTGATCCAGTTGATCCAGTTGATCCAGTTGATCCAGTTGATCTAGGTACTGGAGATGACAATGTGCTTAATGTGGATGAAGTGATTAACTTCAACTCTACCACTGCAGACTATGGTTTGTCGGATTTCGGAAACAACGTGAGTACTCTTGTAGCAGACCCAACTGATGCAACTAATACTGTAGTATCTATTGTGAAGGGCAATGAGACTTGGGCAGGAACTACGATCGCCAAAGGTAACGTTGTTTATCCGTTAACCGCTACTGACACTGTTATGAGTGTGCGTGTTTGGTCTCCTGAAGCTGGCATCACAGTTCGACTGAAGCTTGAAGAATCAGGTGATAACACTCATACCGTTGAGACAGATGCGGTTACCACTAAAGCCGGTGAGTGGGAGACTTTGACGTTTGACTTCAGTAATCAGGCTGAGGGTACAGCGGAACTAAATGTGGATTACGTGTTTGATACGTTATCTATCTTTATGAACTTTGGTTCAGCAGGTTCCTCAGAGACTTACTACTTTGATGACATCACTTTTGTTGGTGCTGCATCAGTTGAACCCCCTGTTTCCGGCTCGGAGCTAGTCACAAATGGTGATTTCCAGGATGGTTCAACTGGTTGGGTTAATGCGGACACTGCAATAACGTCATACTTTGCGGTAGACGTTGCCTCTGCTGGAGATGTTTGGTCGGTCAATCTAAGTCAAGTGATGACATTGACCGCCGATACTTCATATGAAGTATCATTTAAAGCGAAGGGTTCTGTAGCACGCGATATGGTCGCGGGTCTTGGTTTGAATCACGATCCATGGTCAGCTGCAATAGAAACAGTAGATCTAACTACTGAGTGGCAAACGTTTACCTATACGATAACCACCACAACAACTGATGGTGTTGGTTTTGGTGATGACAACAGTCGTGTATTGTTTGATATGGGTGGTGCCGTAGGACAAGTCTGGATTGATGATGTCAGTGTTAAGTTGACCGGTGGTGATGGAACTGAGCTCTTAACTAATGGTGATTTCCAGAATGGTTCAACTGGTTGGACTAATGCGGACACTGCAATAACGTCATACTTTGCTGTAGATGTTGCCTCTGCTGGAGATGTTTGGTCAGTTAATCTAAGTCAGGTAATGACCTTGACCGCCGATACGCCATATGAAGTATCATTTAAAGCCAAGGGCTCTGTGGATCGTACTATGGTCGCTGGTCTTGGATTGAATGCTAGTCCATGGTCAGCTGCAACAGAAACAGTAGATCTAACTACTGAGTGGCAAACGTTTACCTATACGATAACCACAACAACAACTGATGGTGTTGGTTTTGGTGATGACAACAGTCGTGTATTATTTGACATGGGTGGTGCGGTAGGACAAGTGTGGATCGATGATGTGAGTGTAAAGTAAGTTTAGATTTACGCTTCATTTAATGAGTAAAAAAGCCGGTCCCTCCCCGGCTTTTTTATTGCCTATTGATTGACAAAATAAACTTCTCTGTCTTCCAGGGTTCATAGATTCGTCGTGTGACTATTTCAGCATCGAAGGCCTCGACGCTGTAGTCACACAGCTCCCAAAAAGGGGGTCTTCCCGGGTCTGCAATATATATTTGTCTAACGTCAGCTTCTATTGCTCTGTGAATAAAGTCTATCAGTGGCTTGACCATTTCATCCCAAAAACAAATGTCTGCTGCAACAATGGTGTCATAACTGGCAAGCTTATTATGAGTGAAGTCCTCAAATCGTGCCTCCTTATACTTAATGTTGCATTCATTTATGCTTGATTGCAGTTCCAAAAATGACTCTACGCCAGGGTCAATGTCGATTGCTGTAACGTCAGAACCAAATGTCTTAGCTAAAAAGATGGAGATCAGCCCCCAACCACATCCGACGTCGAGAACCTGTGCCTTTGGTGTGGGGGGGTAAGTTGTGAGGTAGTCCATCAGCACGAAACTTGATCTCCATACCTTATTTCCATGAGCGCTATGAATAGACTGTTTACGCTTAAGTCTTCTAACCCCTGGATGAGTTGACCTCAAAGCTTTTATGTTAAGATACTCGATTATGTGAGAGTTATTATTGGAGACAGGATTAGTTTTTTTGGGTTTTAATTCAGTCATTCAAAATGTACTCTGCTAAACTATAATCGTACCAGAATTTCAATTTCATAATTAGTTTGCGGACAACAATAGGTATACAGCAACTAATATTTTTGTTTTGCTTAATGGGTTAACGATTTTAAAAGATAAATAAAAAAAGATTATGGTTGAATCTAATTTAAATCCAGTTTTAAAACGGTTCTATGCCAACACCAATGCGCAATTTTGGGTGTTGCAGTTGGTTGGTTGGTTTGGATTGTCTTTGATCAGTTTTTTTAGTCTGACCCTCTGGTATGACCAACAGACTGATGCAGGATACATAGCGCATACGCTGCTTCAATCGGCAATGGGAGTACCTTTATCTTGGCCACTAAGGCCTCTGTCGCACTACATCTGGAATATGCCTTTTTGGCGTCGCTTCATCTATCTATTTTCAGGGGTTGTTGTTTGCGCAGCGGCGTGGGCAGCGCTAAGGCTATCTACGTTTATGTATATGACTGGAGAGCAAAATCTTTGGCCAGATTTTGGGGGTTGGCTTTTCGGTTCTATTTTAATTTTTGTCTCATGGTCAGCTTTTTACCATGGTATTAAATATTATCAATTACTACAGTCAGAACACTCCACGCTTTTAAGTGTTGCTGCCGCGAATCGAGAAGAGCAGTTAAAACGTGCCCAGGCAGAGACTTTTGCCCAAGAGGCTCAGTTAAAGATGCTTAGATACCAACTGAACCCACATTTTTTGTTTAATACGCTCAATGCAATTTCATCCCTTGTAGAGGGTAAGGAAACGCCAAGAGCAAGTGAAATGATCGTACACCTGAGTGATTTTTTGCGCTATTCATTGGCGAGCGATCCAATTAGAAGGGTTACATTAAAAGAGGAGTTGGATGCGCTAAATCTCTACTTGAGTATTGAGCAGACCCGATTTGGAGATCGGTTAGTGGTTCACTTTGATATTGCTAAAGATGTTGAAATGATAAAGGTCCCGAGTTTGATTCTTCAGCCGCTGGTAGAAAATGCGATAAAATACGCCATTGCTCCCATTGAGAAAGGCGGGAAAATAAGTATCTATGCGTTTAAAGGTGGTGAGAACCTAGTCTTGAAACTAACAGATACAGGCCCTGGTATAAAGGCAACAAAAAAAGATATACCCACTCATGGCGTAGGTCTGCAAAATACGAAAAACCGGCTACAAACTTTCTATGGTGATACCTACGAGTTTTCTATCGATGATAGAGTCGAAGGTGGTACTGTGGTTTACATGAAGATACCACCTGAAAAATCAACTGCTACGGCCGTTAGCGAGGTACTTGTAGGTGGATAAGTTAAGAACAATAATCGTTGACGATGAGCCCTTGGCAGTTAAATTTTTAAGGGCGATGTTATCGGACATTGAGGAAATAGAAATTGTTGCAGAATGCTGTAATGGAAGAGAAGCAGTTAAGGCAGCGGCGGCGTTGAATCCCGATTTGATTTTTTTGGATATTCAAATGCCTGGAATGAATGGATTTGAGGTGGTAAAAGCCTTGCAGTCAGACGTTATGCCCGTAATTATTTTCGTCACCGCTTATGATCAGTTTGCAATGGATGCTTTTGACGTTCATGCCGTAGATTATGTGCTTAAGCCTCTCGATCGTGAACGAATTGGGCGTGCGGTAGAGCGAGCCAATATTAGAATTGGTGGAAGCGCAGAGTCTGATGTTAAGAGTCCATTAATTGGGGCGATTGATTCGATTTCTCAACGACTTGCAGAAGGAAAGCCTTCAAGCTCAGGCGGAGAACAACAGCCAGCTGATGGAATTAAGAGGAAACTTTTGGTTCGCGATTCTGGGGTTGTAAAGGTTATACCGTTTGATGATATAGACTGGGTAGATGCTGCGGGTGATTATATGTGTGTTCATGCTTCCGGAGAAACGCATATTATAAGGATTACTCTTGGGGAGCTAATGGAAAAGCTAGATGGTGATCTGTTCGTCCGCATCCATCGCTCAACCATTGTAAACATCGAACGCGTGGTGAGCATCACTGCTCTACCAAAAGGTGGAAGTTTATTGGAACTTAGTGAAGGTACTACCCTCAAAGTAAGTCGAAACTACCGGGAATCAATTCGAAATTTCTTTCAGTAACAAGTTTAAGCGCCTCTAAGGTAAATTAATGCCAATTCAACCCTTTTGTCGCATGGTATGAGCAGACTGCCGCATGAGGGCTTACACTTCGATTTGACCCATGGAATCATGTCAACACATGCTGGTTGGATTACAGAGTTTAGAACAGTGGTTTAAATAGATGGTTTATATACTACTATCAAGCTAGTTATGATTCTGAAAATACTGGATATTGGCACTAGAATATTCGATGTGAAGTCGGATCGAATAAAGCTTATTAGTCGGTAGACTCCCAGAATACATTTATGGATGATTCCTAATGACCTTAAAAAAAGCAGTCTACAGTGCCGATAAGAAATTAGCGTTTAATATTTTCTGGTCTATTGTTTTTTGTTTGGCTTTTTTCTCTGGCACCCTCTTTGCAGATGCTAACTTGCCAACAGACATCGATAGACGCGTTCAGGAGATTTTAAAAAGTCTTACCTTGGAGCAAAAAGTCGGCCAGATGGTTCAAGGCGAAATAAAGTTCGTAAAGCCCGAAGATGTTACTAAGTATCACCTTGGTTCTGTTCTAAATGGTGGCGGTTCTTTTCCTGGAAACAATAAGCATTCTAAAGTACGTGATTGGTTGGCCCTAGCGGACGAATACTATCTAGCCTCTTTAGATCGCTCTCAAGGTGGCGCGGGTATTCCTATCGTATGGGGTACGGACGCAGTGCACGGTCACAATAATGTTATTGGGGCTACACTTTTCCCCCACAATATTGGTCTAGGTGTAGCTAATGATCCTTCTTTGATGAAAAAAATTGGGGAAATCACAGCTACAGAGGTTGCAGTAACAGGGATCGACTGGGCTTTTGCTCCTACTGTTGCTGTAGTAAAGGACAACCGCTGGGGTAGAACCTATGAGGGTTACAGTAGCGAGGCGCCAATCATAAAATCATACGCAGGAGAGATAGTATTAGGTCTCCAAGGTGAGATCGAAGAGTTGGCAAAAAATGATTCTAAAGTCATAGCTACGGCTAAGCATTTTATAGGTGATGGAGGCACTTTAAGGGGGGTCGATCAAGGCGACACGATCATGCCTTTAGACCAGCTCCTCGCCACTCATGGGCAAGGATATTATGAGGCAATAGATGCGGGTGTCCAAACCGTAATGGCTTCTTTTAATCGGTGGAATGGTAAAAAAATTCATGGGCAAAAATTTTTGCTTACAGATCTTTTAAAAGATCAGATGGGCTTTGATGGTTTTGTGATCAGTGATTGGAATGGTATAGGTCAGATCGAAGGGTGTACCAATGAGAGTTGTGCCCAGGCGATTAATGCTGGGATCGATATGGTTATGGTACCTAAGGTTTGGAAAGAGTTTCTAACTAATACTATAGCCCAGGTGGAGTCGGGGGAAATCCCCATGTCAAGAATTGACGATGCCGTAGCTCGGATCTTGAGAGTAAAAATCCGCGCAGGCTTGTATGATAAAGGCCTGCCATCATCGCGTAAAAATGCCGGCAATGAGAATTTGATTGGTGCAATCGAGCACCGAGAGGTTGCCCGAGAAGCAGTGCGAAAATCGTTAGTTTTATTTAAAAACAACAATAACGTTCTACCCATTACCTCTGAAAAGCGAGTACTTATTGCAGGCGATGGTGCTAACAACATTGGAAAACAAAACGGTGGTTGGACTATCACCTGGCAGGGTACAGAGAATCAAAATAGTGATTTCCCAGGTGCTACAAGTATCTATGACGGGCTGAAGTCGGCCATCCAGGATATAGGGGGTTCAACTGAGTTAAGTACTGATGGATCTTGGATCAATCGGCCTGATGTTGCGGTAGTGGTGTTTGGAGAGGAACCTTATGCAGAGGGGCAGGGAGATATCCATTTGCTGAACTACTCGGATAATCTAAATTCTGATTTGAATTTACTGCGTAAACTTAAAGCTGAAAAAATACCGGTGGTTAGCGTCTTTTTAACTGGGCGACCTCTTTGGGTAAATGCGCTAATCAATAGCTCAGATGCCTTTGTGGTGGCTTGGCTTCCAGGTTCAGAGGGTGGTGGTGTTGCTGACGTTTTAGTCGCTGGGCCTGATAATAAACCTAGATACGATTTCGCTGGTAGATTATCCTTTGATTGGCCTAACAAAGAAGTAAATGCAATAGATGATGATATGCCAGCAAACGATTATCTGCTTCGTTTGGGTCAGGGCTTTACCTACGCTGACAATGATTTTATGTCAATTGCCTTAAGTGAGACCCCAACCGCAAAGGCTTCAGCTAAAGCTAATATAGTATTTAGCGGTAGCACTCGAGAGCCTTGGAAAGCCTACTTAGGGGACGCTAGCGACTGGCATCGGCAGGTTTCTGGTAACAGCACTTCGTCGGCTTATGGAGCCCTGAGCATTACTACAGTTGACGGCGCTGTCCAGGAGGATTCGCGCAGGCTTTCATGGAGTGGTGGGCGAGAAAGCCAGTTTTATTGGCAAGGCGAAGCACCGGCAGATTTGTCTGAGCTGGCTAGTAAAGGTGGTGCGCTTGTTATGGAATTCAAGGTAGATAAGCATCCCGAGGGAAAAGTTAAGCAACGTATGGATTGTGGTTGGCCTTGTTCCGGCACTATTGAAATGGCTGATTTCTTCCGTTCTATACCCGAAGGAAAAGTATCTAGCATTGGCATAAGCCTCGATTGTTTTGCCAAAATCGGCGTTGACTTGACGAAGGTAACAGCACCGTTAGTGTTAGTAAGCGAGCAGCCATTTGCTTTAACCTTCAGTGATGTGCGAGTTGTGCCCAACATGCCTGATGGCGACATGGTTGGATGTGGCGAGAGTTAGTTGACAAAGTTGTTACACAGTCAAGTGATAACCTCCGTCAAGAAGAACTGTTTCTCCAGTTACAACTGTGGACAACGCCATCAAATTATAGATAGCTTGTGCTACTTGATCCGCGGTAACGGCTAATCCCAGTGGTGTGGTGTTTTCTATGTTAGCCAAGGCCATATCGTAAGTGTCGCTTCCTAGTCCTTTTCTCAGCCAGTCGCCTTGAATAAAGCCTGGGCAGACTGCATTGACACGTATAGGGCCTAGATTCCTTGCCATAGATTTTGTCATAGTATTTAGCGCACCTTTGGATGACGCATAGGCAAGGCTGCTGCCAATACCTTTGATGCCAGCAATAGAAGATAGATTGATTACGCTAGGATTGTTGCTCTTAAGTAGGTGTTGTTTGCATACTTTAACCATCTGAAAAGGGCCGACAACATTTATCTTGTATATATGCAGAAAATCTTCAGCATCTAGACTGTCGAGATCACCGTGATTGAATGCAAATTTTGTTGTTCCAGCATTATTAATCAAACAATCTATGCGAGCCCAGCGACTGAGTGTCTGACTAACGGTTTCTTTACATGCATTAATATCACCAACATCTGCTGAAATAGCTTGAGCCTCAACGCCAAGTTCGATGCATTGTTGAGCGACGTTTAGAGCGTCTTTAAGGGAGCTTGTGCAAGTTAGGGTTACGTTCCACCCTTTAGATGCTAAAAGCAGAGCTGTGGCTTTTCCGACGCCTCTACTTCCACCAGTGATTATAGCGACAGGGTTTTTAGATTTAGGCACAGACTTTCCTCCACTTTTGACTTAAAAACATAATTCTCCAACGATGGATAGTATGCCTAATGGGTTATATAAATAAATAGGCTAGCGTTAGTATTTTGACTGCATTATGCTTGGGGAAGGTCAGCGTTACTTGATGATAAGTTAATTTAAATGAGGGGATTCGATATGTCACGGAAGTTTGTATCCGGAATTTATATAGCGCAAGGTACAGGGGATCCTATGACTGGTCACACTAGCATTTCTCTTAAAGCCGGAAAAGGAATTGAAGGCGATCGCTATTTTTCTGATTCCGGTAAAAATCGCTCGTCTTATAAAGGAGAGCCGGATTTTGAAATCACTCTTATAGAGTCTGAGGTGATAGAAGAATTCAATCGGAAAACGGGGAACAATTTCCATGAGAGTGACTTTCGTCGCAATATTGTGACAACAGGCGTTCGCTTAAATGATCTAGAAGGAAAAT
>Ga0206678_10000388_pt1 | contig 28017 bp, 26 predicted proteins | sample M180m12015metaG_FD_155453 | JGI IMG/M metagenome (GOLD analysis project Ga0206678, IMG submission 155453) | Ammonia-oxidizing marine archaeal communities from Monterey Bay, California, United States - M1 80m 12015 | ecosystem: Environmental > Aquatic > Marine > Intertidal zone | place: USA... | reverse complement strand
TAAAGATATATAAAATTATATTACTATTTTTTGAGTATTTGCAATGGATATTAAAGATAAAATAAACTCGCTTCGAAAAGAGCTTCATGAATATAATTATCAATACTATGTTCTTGATAATCCAGATATTTCTGATTATGAATTTGATCTGAAATTAAAGGAGTTACAAGATTTAGAAAATAATCATCCAGAGTTTTATGATTCAAATTCACCTACACTTAGAGTTGGGGGCATAGTCACTAAGGAATTCCAATCATCTACTCATAATAATCCAATGTTTTCGTTAGATAATTCGTATTCAATTGATGAGCTAAAGGATTGGGAAAAAAGATTAAGAAAATTTATTGATCAAGAAATAGAGTATACATGTGAACTTAAGTTTGATGGTGTTTCTATTAATTTATTATATGAAGAAGGTAAATTAATTAGAGCAGTAACTAGGGGAGATGGTGTTCAAGGTGATGATGTGACAGTTAATGTAAAAACTATACCAACTGTTCCGCTTGTTTTAAAAGGAAATTATCCAAACAGGTTTGAAGCAAGAGGAGAAATTGTAATGCCAATTGAAGGTTTAAAGAAACTTAATCAAGAAAGAGCTTCTAATGATGAAGAACCTTTTAAGAACACAAGAAACACAGCTTCTGGAAGTCTAAAACTACAAGATAGTCATGAGGTGTCAAAAAGACCTTTAGAATGCTTGTTATATTCAATAAAGGAAGAAAACAATAGTTCTTTGAATTCACAATTTGATGTATTAAATAAAGCAAAGGGATGGGGATTTAATGTTTCAAAGAATTATACCATGGCTAAATCAATAGACAAGGTGCATGAATTTGTTAAATTATGGGAAGAAAACAGACATAATTTACCTTATGATATTGACGGTATAGTTATAAAAGTCAATAATTTTATTCAACAAAAAACCTTAGGATATACATCTAAATTTCCAAGATGGGCAATTGCATATAAATTTAAGCCTGAACAAGCTCAGACAAAACTTTTAAGCATATCATATCAAGTAGGAAGAACAGGTTCAATAACGCCTGTTGCTAATTTAACCCCTGTTAAATTAGCGGGTACAGTAGTTAAAAGAGCATCACTTCATAATTCTGATTTTATTTCTAAAATGGATCTTAGAAATAATGACCATGTTTATTTAGAAAAAGGAGGAGATATAATCCCAAAAATAGTAGGTATAGTAAAAGAAAAAAGAACAAATGATTCAACTCCTATTAACTATATTTCAAGTTGCCCTGAATGTAAATCGCCATTAGTAAAAAATGAAGGTGAGGCAAATCATTATTGCATGAATAAGAACTCTTGTTCTCCTCAGATAATTGGCAGAATACAACACTTTATTTCTAGAAAAGCTATGGATATAGACGGATTAGGCGCTGAGACCGTAGCATTACTGGTTAATTCTGAGATAATAAGAAATTACTCGGATTTATATAGTTTAAGTGTTAATGATGTAATTAATCTTGAAAGAATGGCTGAGAAAAGTTCTAAAAACCTTATTGATGGAATTAAGGAGTCTTTAAATATTCCATTTGAAAGAGTATTATATGCGCTAGGAATAAGGCATGTAGGATATACTGTAGCTAAAACTCTCGCAAAACATTATAAAAATATTGATTCATTGATTTTAGCGGATGTTTTGGAGTTAGAATCTGTTGATGAGATTGGTGAGAAAATCGCATCTAGTTTAAAAGAATTTTTCAATGATAAAGAAAATCTAGAAATTATAAATACTTTAAAATTATTTGGGTTACAATTTGAAATAATTGAAAACAGTAATGAACAATCATCAGAAAAATTAATTAATAAATCAATAGTTATATCAGGAGTATTTGAAAAGTATTCTCGAGATGAATTGAAAAAATTAATTGAATTAAATGGAGGAAAAGTCTCATCTTCTATCTCAAAAAATACTTCATTTATATTAGCAGGAGAAAATATGGGACCTAGTAAAAAACAAAAAGCAGAGGAACTAGGGGTTAAAATAGTTTCAGAAGAAGACTTTGTTAAAATTATTTATTCATAGCTAATAAAAAATAGTTTTTTACAGCACTAAAATGACCATTTTAATCTAGCATAGTAGCCATTAATTCTGCTGATAGTATTAATAGGGGCAAAGTCTGTACCTGCATGAGGTATATTAGAATTAAATTCATCATCCATATAGAAAAATTGACCAATTATACTTGCGTCAAGAGAGGCATTAATTTCATAGGAAATATTAGGAGAAAAGAAAAAGAAATTAATTCCTTCACCATAAAGTAGAGTAAACGATGAATTTATTGCAGGTGTAATAAATGTAGAAGCCTGAATTAAAAAACTATTTTTTGAAGGCATTAAATTTTTTGGTGAAAGCACATTTTGTGTTACTGAATGAGGATTAAATTGTTGAGGATCTGAAAATCCATTTGAATTATATAGATGAGAAGCTAAAATGTAAAAACCATTTTTGAATGAGTAATCTATTGAAGTTGACAGGCTAGTAGAATTGGTCTCAGAAGAATCATCTGAAATAAAGTAGGTGATTTCCCCCTTAAATCCTGCATTTTTTATATTTCCAGCCCATCCACCTCCTAATGCTATATCATCATAATAATTTGCTAGCAAAAATTGAAAATCATATCCCATTTTATTTATTTTATACAATGCAGCAATCACTGAGCTGTTGATTTCTATGGTTTGATTTATGAATGTTGATGGCTTATAAACAATATCCAAACTCGATAAATCATCTCCAGTATATTGGAAACGAATGACATCTGATCCAGGTCGTTCTATATAATCAAAATCAATAAAATTATAGGCGTTAAATAGGTCATTTGAATTCCATATAGTATTTATTCCCCAATTAACCCTTTGACGACCAACGCTTATTTCAATTTTTTCTTTTTGATATTTTAGCCACATTCTATCAATCATAGAATGTATTTTAAACTTAGAGTCATTAATAAAATAATGAGATAAATCAACATATCCATCATCAGAGTTAAATTCACCTTCATCAAACAGTATACGGTTCCTTAGTTCTAATCCTATTGAAAAATTTTCTTGTATATAACCCCTAATATTAAGCCTATTATGAATTAAATGATTTGTTTGGGATTCTTGATGATTTAACCCTTGAAATTCTAGATATGAAGGCAAATAGGTTATATATCCCCCTAAGGTAAATTCTGTCTTTTTTTCTTGACCTTGTAATTCAATACAGGATGCTATGATAAGAAAAAATAGAAAAAATTTATTTTTTAATATCCTTAATAATTTTTCCATCTTCTAAAGTTACAACTCTTCTTGCTCTATCAATAACCCTCTGGTCATGAGTAGAGAACACAAACGTTATATTTTCTTGCTTATTTAATTTAGACATAATATCAAGTAATTTTGCTGTAGATTTTGAATCTAAATTAGCTGTGGGTTCATCTGCAAGTATGAATTTTGGTTTTGAAGCAAGCGCCCTTGCAACTGCCACTCTTTGCTGCTGACCACCTGATAGTTCTGCTGGTCTTCTTTTTGACATATTACTCATACCTACTTCACTTAATAAATCACTTGATCTCTGATCCATATCCTGCTTATTATAGCCTTGCATTAACATAACCATTTCAATATTTTCCTTGGCTGTTAGCACAGGTATTAAGTTATAAGATTGAAACACAAAGCCTATATTATTTAGTCTAAATTTTATCATTTGACCTGATGAATATGATGAAATTACTTCATCATCTATAATTACGTTACCGCTTGTTGGATCATCTAGACCACCTATACAATTCAATAATGTAGTTTTTCCTGATCCAGAAGGGCCTACAATGGCAGTAAATTCTCCATCAGAAATTTCTAAGTTTACATTATCTACAGCCTTAACTTTTAAACTGCCTTGTTTATATGTTTTTTTTAAATTTTCTGTTTCTATCATAATTTGATATTTAAATTGATTTTGTTGCTTCTACTGGATTTATTTTAAGAGCTCTTATTGCAGGAAATATTGATGAAATGGATGAAATCAATATTACTAATAAACTCAAATTAAAATAATATTCAATTGGAAGCTTTAAATAGAGTATTGTTCCTACACCAAAGTTCTCAAGTCCAGACCCTACGACACTTAAATCTATACCACTCACACTATAATAATCTATAGTAATATATGTGATCAGAAGACTAAATGGTATAGCAACTAAAGAAAGAAATACAGTCTCAAAACAAATCATTAAGAATATATAAATCTTTGTCATTCCTATAGACATAAGCATTCCTATTTCTTTTTTTCTTTCAAGAATTGCCATGAGCATAGTATTGATAATACCAAAGGATAAGCCGGAAAGGACAATTAACATAAATATGTATAAAAATGAACCTAACATTTGATTTGCATAAGCGAGTTCAACAGCAATTTCATCCCAAGATTTAACATCTAGTGTGTTATTAATTTTCTGTAGATCTAATTTTAATGATTCATTTAAAGAGTTAGTCGTAACACCGCCATCAACAGTTAAAATAGGAATTTCATGATAGCTTTTTAAATCAGGTATATTAGAAAAGATAGAACTATTTTTTACAAAAACATTGTAATCATCAAACATTCCATTTCCAGATTTAAAAATACCCTCAATTCTAAATAACAAGGATGTTATATCTCCATTTACATTTTGGAAAGCTATAACAACCTTAGATCGAAGTTTTAGATTTAGTTTCTCTGCTAACTTTTTGCCAACAACCATTGTGTTTGATCTTTCAGATTCAAAATAATCCCCTTTAATAATTTTAGTATATACATTAGTTACTTTCATCTCAGTTTCAGGATTGATTCCAAGAACATTTACCCCATAGGAACCAGTAGAATTTGATAACATGCCGTTTATTACAACTCTTTTGGAATAGGCTTTTACTCTATTATCTTGTTTTAATTTTTCCTCTAAATACTGAATATTAGAAATAGTATCGCTTAGAGAATATTCTTTAGAGAACTCTTTATCATGTATTTGAATGTCAGCTAGGTAGGTGTTTATTGCCGTATCCATCCGTTGACTATTTAGAGTAATCATTAAAGATGAAATTATTAGTCCTCCATATAGGCCTAATACTATGGAAAGAATTACTACCAGACTTCTTTTTTTATTTCTCCAGATATTTCTCCACCCTATTTTTATTAATGTAATTAGATTCATTCTTTCATAGCTTTTACAGGGTTTAAAGATAAAATCTTAATAGCTGGATAAATTGATATAAGTATCGAAATAGCAAAAATAAAAAGTGCATGAGAGATAGGTATATCCCAATTTATAGAAAAGGGTACTACTGGGTCAAAACCAAATTCACCCATTGCATCACCTAATCCTTCCCCAAAACTTTCCATATTAATTGGATTTTTATTGAAATAATTTGAAATAGGTCTAGTTATTGCTACTCCAATTATTACTCCTATAGAGGAGAGTATAATAGTTTCTAATAATATTATCAGATATAACTTTATTCTATTCATTCCAATTGAGAGTAAAACACCAAATTCGTACATTCTCTCTTCTGTCATCATAAGAACTGTTCCAAACATACCAAAGCATACAATTACATATAATATAAAAGCCATTATTAATCCTCCTACATTATCTGCTGTAATCATTTGATCCAATTCAGGAAGAATTTCTTTCCATGTCATAACTTCATAATCATTAGAAATAGCCTTTTTAATATCTTCTGCTATCTTTTTCTCATCGTAATATTCTTTCTTGTTAACAATAAGGTGAGTAGCAATATTTTCTGATGATATATATTCCTGAGCTGATTTTATGTCCATAAAAATGGTCATCTCATTTAATTTGGGATTTTTTAAATCAATTATTCCATTAGCCACATATTTACCTGCAGCCATCATTCCTTGATAACCTTGGCCAAAAAGAACTAAGGTGTCACCCATTTTGACATCAAAATATTCTGCTATTCCTTTACTTAAAATTATTCCATCAGTACTATCAAAAGACGTTGAACCTTCTATTATTTTATTATCCCAATCTGATATTAGCTGTTCTTTTTCAACTTCAATACCAGTAATTATTGTTCCTTTAGATTTTTCTCCTTTTGAAACCAAAGAAAATGTTTGAAGTCGTTTTGAAATATTATCAACGCCAGTAATAGAATTAATTTCATCAATTAGCCTATCATCTACTTCCATTGAATTATTAACACTTTGTTTTTCCCAATATCCATTAGCATGAACTTGAATATAACCGGAATAAGACTGTACAACTGTATTTATAATACTATCATAGAACCCAAGCTGCATGCTTCTCATTAAAATTACAAGAATTAAGGCTCCTGAAATAGAGAGGGTGCTTATTAAAGTTCTTTTATTATTTCTCCAGATATTTCTCCACGCAATCTTTAGAATCATCTTAAGTTTTTCATATAGTTAGGCATGAAAAATCGACTATTTATATGGAGGTCAAATTCCCATACTAGCCTTTCAATAATGGTTTTATTCCCTTCTTTTTCTAATGGGATAAATTCAATTATTGAAGGTAGTTTCTTTCCGTCAAAATTCTTTACTGCTTTGCCATGCATAATACTTACAAGTTCGTTATACTCATCAAAGAATTGTGTTTTTAATTGCATGTAATCAATTTTGTCTATCCACATGACTAGTTTTCCCCAGACAACAGGAGCATCTTCATTAGGGATGAGTTCAATAATCCAACAATCTAAACCTCCTACTGATTCTTCACCAATTATAGAATTGGAATAGTCATTTTGTATTGATGATCTTTGAACAAGATCATCATTTGTAAAATCTGTTCCCATCCAGTTTTGCATCATCATTGACGGAGGAAGTTTTATTGTTCTCTCTATAGATGGGATATAATTCCATACTTCATTTTCTCTTTTTAAGAAAACTGTTCCTTTTTCTTTTGCAGGGGAAAGTACCACTGAAGCAAAATAATCTTCTCCAATTGACCAACCTTTCATTACCATCTCTTTACTCCATTTGGGACGAATAATTTTTATCATCATTTCTTGATATGACGATTCTATTCCACGTATTTTTTCTTCAGATTTTTTTAGAATTTCATTTGCTTCTTGTGTGAAAGATGTAAGAAAAGAAAACAGACAAATTATAAAAACTAATTTTTTCATATTGTTGTTTGTCAATAGATCTTTAATAGAAAGAATTGTTGCGCAAATTTACAAAATTTATATTCTTTATAAGTATGATTAATGTCATAGATCATTTAATTCTTTAAATTTAAATCGATCCAGTTCAGCGGTCTCATGTTCATCAATCATGATTCTTTCAATTCTCTTAATAATATCGGGATGATCTTTAGATAAATCAATTTCTTCACCCAAATCATTTTCTAAATTGTACAATTCGATTTTCATATTTCCATCAAAAATATTTTTTCTAATCCCTTTCCATTTACCTATTCTTACAGCTTGTTGACCTTTATAGCTTGGGAATTCCCAATAAAGAAAATCATGAGCTTTTTGTTTTTTATTTAATAATGTATTCTTAAAGCTGATGCCATCAATTTTATTAGGAATATTAGCACCAGTAATATCACATAATGTGGGTAGAACATCATAGAAAGAAGAAATGTGATCTGAAGTTGAACCTGGTTTTATTCGATTAGGCCAGCTAACGATCATAGGAACTCTTATGCCGCCCTCATGTAGAAACCCTTTTGTTTTTCCATAACCATTAGAAAATGGCTTTGAACTATCAAAAAAACTAAAATCTACACCACCAAGATATGTGGGTCCATTATCACTGGAAAAAACAATTATAGTATTTTCATATTGACCTATTTCTTTTAATTTTTTTATTAATTCTCCTATTTGATTATCCAGATGGGTAATCATTGCCGCATATGTAGCCTTAGGAAATCTATTTGGAAAATAACCTTGATTCCCCAAATATGGATTTGGATCATCTAATATTTCTCGATATGTATTTACACTTTCTACTGGCGCTTGTAATGGCAGGTGAGGAAGTGGTGATGCATAGAATAAGAAAAACGAATTATCCTTGTTATTTTCAAGAAATGATAATGCTTTTTGATGAATTTTATCTGGCGCATATTCCTTTTGAGTAAAAATAGAATAGCTTGATTCATCCATAGGGTTGTCTTCTGGATTTAATTTAGTAGTTGGACTAATTAAATCATTTTCTAGAAAAACCTTTGTCTCATTCTCCCAAAGATGAGACGGGTAGAGATTGTGAGCCTGCCTTTGGCAATTATATCCATAAAAAGTATCAAAACCTTGAAGATTTGGGACTCCAACAGTTTCGGGAGCTCCTAGTCCCCATTTTCCAAACATTCCTGTTGTATAGCCAGCTTTTTGCAGTAATTTTCCGATAGTTACAGTATTTTCTGGAATAGGTCTTTGTCCTTCAAGTGAAGTATCGCTAAAAGCCTTAACATAATCCCATACTTCACCGCGTTCTCTCCATTCATCATTCCCCCTTATATAGGAGTGGCCCATATGTTTTCCTGTAATCAATGAATATCTGGCTGGTGCACATACTGGGGCACCAGAATAATGTTGTGTAAACACCATTCCATTAGTGGCTAATAGATCAATATTTGGGGTTTTGATTATCTCCTGCCCATTATAACCCACTTCACCATAACCTAAATCATCAGCAAGAATGTAGATAATATTAGGAGAAACTTTATTTTCTTTATTTGAGCAATTATTCAGAAAACAAAGCAACAATAATAAATAAAATAATTTGTTAAACTTCAATTGCATAAGCATTAGATGTTTTGTTTTTCATAGAGTCAAAATAAAAATCAATCTGCCCCAAATAAAGGCCAAAGCATCCTACTTGATTGATTATTACTTTTTCTCCATCAATGTTTGTAACAATCTCTGGTCTATCTAGAAAAGTGTGTGTATGCCCACCAATAATTAGATCAATATTTTTTGTTGACTTAGCCAGGGTTATATCAGATATTTTTTTTGAATTATCTTTATAAGAATGACCTAAATGTGATAGGCAAATAATTAAATCACATTTTTCTTCTTCCTTTAATATTTTGGTCATTTCTTGAGTTACCTCAATAGGATCAAGGTATTTAGTTTCCTTATATAAACTCGTATTAACTAATCCTTTTAGTTCTATTCCTAATCCAAATACCCCAATTTTAATATCAGATTTATTAAATATCATATAGGGTTTTGCATGAGAATCCATTATGGTGTTTTTAAAATCATAATTGGATGAGATAAATTGAAATTTTGCATTAGGAAGCTGTGCGTATAGACCTTCTATGCCATTATCAAAATCATGATTACCAATAGTAGCAGCATCATAATTCAGCATACTCATTAGTTTAAATTCAATTTCTCCTCCATAATAGTTAAAGTATGGCGTACCCTGAAAAATATCTCCTGCATCTAATAAAAGAGTATTAGGATTACTGTTTTTTATAGATTCGATAATTGTTGATCTTCTTGCTACGCCTCCCTTATTTGGAAATTTTGCATGATTGTCATTAAATGGTTCAATATGACTGTGTACATCATTTGTGTGCAAAATGGTAATTTTCTTTTGCTTAGAATCCACACAACTATTAAAATTTAAAGCACTACCAGATAGGAGTAATGATGAATAAATGCTGTTTTTAATAAAGTTTCTTCTTTTCATTAGTTCTTTATAATAAATCTATTGTCTATTTTAAAATTTACAGTATCAACTTCTTTAAAATAGTCAATAAGTACATTTCTTATTTTATAATCTAGGGTGGTGTTTTTTTTACTTTTACTAAAGAAAGTCATTTTATCTCCACCATTTAGTAGATAATCACTAGTTGCTACAGAATAAATTTTATTTTCATCAATCTTTTTGCCGTTAATTTTTACATCTAAAAGATTATAGTTTTTGTCTAATACAATATTTATTCCTGAAATAGGATGAGCTTTTCTGGTTAGAGTTAGATAATTAATTAATTCGTAAATATCCCTGCCTTTTAACTCACAAACAACAACGCTGTTCTCAAAGGGCATTACCTTATAAGCTGTTCTAAATGTTATATTTCCTTTTGAAATTATAGATCTAATTCCACCGTGATTTAATAAAACAAAATCAATATTTTTATTTGTCCTAGCCCTGTATACTGGATTTGAGAGTTTCAAAACTACATCTGCCATCATATTTCCAATAGCAGTATTGAGAACACCATTTTTTTTATCATAATCTACAGGGCTATAAGTCAGGACACTATCCATTTGTTTGTCAACAGTATTCTTATAAGGATTAATAAAAGCCACTATTTTATTATCCTTTTCAATGGTGTTGTTTATCTCAATTTTATTTCCTGATAATAGATATTCAGTTTCACAGCTTTCTATTGAAAATAATAATAATAATAATGTTATAATTGCTCTTTTCATATTTAGAATTAATATAACAATTGTTATGTTTAATTAATTACATTTGTATAATACCAGTAATAAGATATGTTTTTAAACTTATTTAGGAAAAGATCTAACCAAAAATATATTAACAAAGTACTAAATTCTAAGAGGTCAAAAATTAGTGAAAAAAAAATTAGATCTGTTGGAATTATATTAAGTCTTGATGAATATAAGGATTACGAAAAATTACGAGATATCTTTGTTAATCTTGGGGTAAATGAGAATAAGATTAAGTTTATAACATATATCACCGATAAAGACTTTCAATTAAACCATTGGGATGACTATTTTAACCCTAAGGATTTTGGATGGAATGGTAATATCACTAATATTGCTCTAACTGAATTCATAGATTTTAAATATGATGTTCTTATAAGTTATTATCGAATAGATAATATAGATTTAAATCTTGTTACTGCGAAATCAAAGGCTAACTTCAAAATAGGAATATCTAATTTTGATCAACGCTTAAATGATTTTATAATTGATATAGGAACTCAGCATATTGATGTTTTTAAAAGTGAATTAGAAAAGTATTTAAAGGGATTAAATAAGATTTTTTAATATTCTCTTGATATACTTTTTATTTTATAATAAATATTTAATTTATACTTTTGCATTCGCTTGATTTAGGATGAAAAAAATTCAATTTATATTAATACTTGGTTTGATACTGTCTTGTGGAGAGTATCAAAAGGCATTAAACTCTGATGTTATTGCAGATAAATTCCTTTTAGGAACATCTCTGTATGATGAAGGGAAATTTAAAAAAGCTAATAGGCTATTTACTCAAATTGTTCCTCAATACAGAGGAAAACCTCAAGCTCAGAAATTAATGTATATGCATGCAAAGTGTTTTTATGAAACAAAAAACTACTATACTGCAAATTATCAGTGTGAACGATTCGCTAGTTCTTATCCTGATAGTGAAAAAGCTCAAGAAATGGCATTTCTTGGTGTGAAGAGCTATTATTATCTTGCTCCAATTTTCTCTAAGGATTCAAAAGAAACACTAGCAGCAATTGAAAAGCTTCAATCATTTATTAATACTTATCCTGAATCTGAATATATAAGTGAGGCCAACGAATTGGTATTTGATTTAGATTTTAGACTAGAAATGAAAGCTTATGATACAGCATTTCAGTACAATACACTTACAGATTACCAAGCTTCTATAAAGGCCTTTGATAATTTTATATTGGATTTTCCGGGATCAAAACTAAGAGAAAAAGCAATGTATTACAGGTTTGATTCATCTTATAGGTTTGCTATTAATAGTGTATCTTGGAAGATGCAGGATAGAATTAACAAAGCTATTAGTCACTACAATAGTTTTAAAAAGAACTATGAATCATCTGAGTTTATCAACGAAGCTGATCTGAAATTAAACGAATTAAACGAATTAAAAATAATATAATAAGAGAATTATGGATTTAAAAAACAGCAATGCTGCTCAAACTACTGAAACTTATAATAAAGAAGTTATTGAAGAGAAAACCGACAACATATATGAAGCAATATCTATAATTGCTAAAAGAGCTGAACAAATTAAAGGTGATGTCAAAAAGGAATTGATTGATAAGTTAGAAGAATTTGCAACCTATAATGATAGTTTAGAAGAAATTTTTGAAAATAAAGAGCAAATTGAAGTTTCAAAATTTTATGAAAGGCTCCCTAAGGCTCATGCAATTGCTATTCAAGAATGGTTAGAAGAAAAAATTTACCATAGGGATAGTAACGAAGAAATAGAAGAATAATCACATGTCAATTTTAAGCGGAAAAAAAATTCTACTAGGTATATCAGGTGGTATTGCCGCTTATAAAACTGCAATACTTGTTAGATTATTTATTAAAAATGGTGCTGAGGTAAAAATTGTTATGACCCCAGATGCTAAGGAGTTTATTACACCTTTAACCCTTTCAACATTATCTAAAAATCCAGTACATTCTAGCTTTACTTCTGATGATGAAGATGAGACATGGAATAACCATGTAGATCTTGGAATGTGGGCTGATTTGATTCTAATTTGTCCTGCAACAGCCAATACATTATCAAAGATGGCTAATGGAAATTGTGATAATCTGCTTATAGCAGTTTACTTATCAGCAAAATGCCCTGTATATTTTGCTCCAGCTATGGATCTAGATATGTACAAACATCAATCAACTAAGGATTCAATAGCTAAGCTATTAGAAAATAAAAATATTTTAATTCCTGCTGAAACAGGTGAATTAGCAAGTGGTCTGATAGGGGAGGGAAGATTGGCTGAACCAGCTTCAATTTTAAATTTTATTGAAGAAGATATTGTTAAGTCATTGCCTTTAAGAGGTAAAAAAGTATTAGTTACGGCTGGTCCTACTTATGAAGCCATAGATCCCGTAAGATATATTTCAAATTACTCAAGTGGAAAAATGGGCTTTGAAATTGCAAAAAAGGCTTCAGACTTAGGAGCTAAGGTATTTTTGATAAGCGGCCCATCAAACCAAAAAATATCTACCAGAGCTATTAATTTGATTAATGTGGTGTCTTCTAAGGATATGCATAAGCAAGTAATTAAATATTATGCTAAATCTGATATTGTTATAATGGCAGCTGCAGTTTCAGACTTTAAGCCTAAAGATTTTTCAAATAAAAAAATAAAAAAAGACAATATTCAGCCTAAAATTGAGTTAGAAAAAACAAAGGATATCTTATTAGAATTAGGAAGACTTAAGAAAAATCAGTTTTTAGTTGGCTTTGCTTTGGAAAATGAAAATGAAATTGAAAATTCTTTAAAAAAACTAAAGAATAAAAATCTTGATTTAATTATATTAAATTCTCTAAATGATAAAGGTGCTGGTTTTGGAACAGAAACTAATAAAATAACTATTATTAATAACAAAGAAGAACAAACTGATTTTGATTTAAAAGATAAATCTGAGGTTGCAGAAGACATTCTTAAATCTATAATGAGCCAAATAAATGTTTAGATTAACTTTAATACTATCACTATTTGTAACAACTTTTGCATTTTCTCAAGAGTTAGCATGCACAGTTACTATAGATGCTAGACAAACTGGCAATGAAAACTTGCAGATTTTTAAATCACTTCAAACTCAATTAACTGATTTTATAAACAATACTAAATGGACTAACAGGAATATTAAAAACAATGAAAGGATTGATTGTAGCATGTTTATTAATATATCAAGCTATGATAACGATTTTTTTCAAGCAACCCTGCAAATACAATCATCAAGACCTATTTACAACTCTTCATACAATTCTCCTGTATATAATTTTAATGACAAGAATTTTACTTTTAGGTATCAAGAGTTCCAAAATTTAATATTTAATCAGGATGTTTTTGAATCTAATCTTGTTTCAGTAATAGCTTTTCATATATATATGATCATGGGTATAGATGCAGATACATTTGATCTTAATAGTGGTGATTTTTTTTACAACCAAGCAAGAAAAATACTTGACTTTTCTCAACAAAATGGATTTAAAGGTTGGGCCCCTAATGATGGATTACAATCACGATATTATTTAATTGACAACGTCCTCTCACCAACATACAAGGAATATAGAACAGTTCTGTTTAATTACCATTTTAAAGGATTAGATTTTATGACTACTGATTTAAAGCAATCTAAAAGTGGAGTATCAAAGTCTCTTATGTTGTTAGATCAAATGAATAAAAGAAGACCTAATTCATTTATCTTAAGGGTGTTCTTTGACACGAAATCTAATGAGATTCAAGACATTTTTAGTGGCGGCCCTAGTATTCCAATAACAAATCTAATATCAACTTTATCTAAACTAGCTCCCAACCATTCTGATAAATGGAGAAAAATTAGTTTTTAAATAAAAACACTAGTATTTTTAAGATCCTAATCTAAAATCAATTGTTAAAGAGTTTATCAATAAAGAATTATGCTTTAATTGATGACCTGTCAGTAAGTTTCAATAATGGCCTATCAATCATTACTGGAGAAACTGGTGCAGGAAAATCTATTCTAGTTGGAGGTTTATCACTTATTCTTGGGAAAAGAGCAGATATTTCTGTAGTTAAGGATGTATCAAAAAAATGTGTTATTGAAGCAGTTTTTGATGTTGGAAACTATAATTTGAAGACAATTTTTAATGAAAATGAAATTGATTATGAAACTGAATCCATCATTAGAAGAGAAATACTACCCTCAGGAAAATCTAGAGCATTTATTAATGACTCCCCAGTAAACTTAAACCAACTATCAATTATAAGTAGTGCAATAATTGACATTCACTCTCAGCATCAGACATTAGAGTTAACGCAAAATAATTTCCAGTTTGAAGTTATTGACTCAATATCAAATAATATAAATCGTATTGAAGATTATAAGAATTGCCTAGATCTATATAATGTTAAAGAAAAAGAATTAGAAGAGCTTATAGCTAATAGGGATCAACTAATTAAGACTTTAGATTACAATTTATTTTTAGTAAATGAAATAGAATCATCTAGTATTTTATCTGAAAGCTTAGAAGCTTTAGAAGAAGATCAGAGAAATTTAGCAAATTTTAATTCCATTAAGGAAGAGTTGGCTTATAGTCAGCAATTGCTATCAGATGAAAAATATGGGCTAATTACTACCATGACTAATTTAAAAAACTCCCTAAAAAGATTAAGTGAGAGCTCTGACTCATATTCAACTCTTTTAGGTAGATTTTCATCATCTCTAATTGAGGTAGATGACATCTCTAATGAAATTGAAAACAACTTAGAAAACCTAGAAGAAAATCCTGGTAAATTAGAGGAGATAAACAGTAAGCTAAGCAGCATTCACAATCTGTTCAGAAAACATTCTGTTTCTAAAATCAATGAACTTGAAGAAATTTGTATAAAGCTAAATAAGAGTATTTCAACCTCTGAAAATATTGATCAAAAAATTAAAAATACTAAGGGTGAATGTGAGGAGTTAATGAATAAATTGAATACTAAAGCTGAAGTTATTCATAATAACAGAAAAGATACTATACCAACATTTATTTCTGAAATTCAAGATATAATACATGATTTAGGAATGAAAGATGCAAAGTTTAAAATAGATATTAATAAACAAGATACTTTCTTTTCTAATGGAAAAGATTTGATAGAATTTTTATTTACGGCTAATAAAGGCTCTGACTATAAACTTTTGAAACAGTCGGCCTCTGGTGGTGAATTATCTAGAATTATGCTTGCTATTAAATCAATATTGGCAAATTACCGCCAACTTCCTACACTTATGTTTGATGAAATTGATACAGGTGTTTCTGGTGAAATTTCACAAAAAATGGGAAATATAATGAAGCAGATGAGCAGAAAGATGCAGATATTCACCATTACTCACCTACCGCAAATAGCTGCTAAAGGTGAGTCGCACTATAAAGTGTTAAAGACTCAGGATAAGGGTAAAACTATAACAAACATGGTTAAATTAAATGCTCAAGAGCGAGTAGTTGAGATAGCAACAATGTTAGAGGGAGATAAGATTTCATCCTCAGCTGTAGCTCATGCAAAACAGCTGTTGAATTAATGATTAAATTTTTTTATCTTACATAAGATATTTAAAACCAGATATTTAAAACCATGTCAAATAATTTATTAAAAGGGAAAAGGGGAATTATTTTTGGAGCATTGGATGAGAGTTCAATTGCTTGGATAACTGCAGAGAGAGTTTATGAGGAAGGCGGTACATTTGTTCTATCTAATGCACCTGTTGCAATAAGAATGGGACAAATCAATGAGCTTGCAAAGAAAACTAATTCACAAGTTATTGCAGCTGATGCTACTTCAACAGAAGACCTTGAAAACTTAGTAAAGGAGTCTATGAAGATTCTTGGGGGTAAGCTAGATTTTGTTTTGCATTCAATAGGAATGTCTATAAATGTCAGAAAGGGCAGACAGTATACAGATCAAAAATATGAATGGACTCAAAAAGGCACAGATATTTCAGCAATGTCATTTCATAAAGTAATGCAGACTCTCTACAAGCAAGATGCAATGAATAAGTGGGGAAGCATAGTTGCCTTAACCTATATGGCTTCTCAAAGAGTTTTTCCAGATTATAATGATATGGCAGATAATAAAGCATATTTGGAGAGTATTGCAAGGAGTTTTGGGTATTTCTTTGGCAAAGACAAGAAAGTTAGAGTAAATACTATCTCACAGTCTCCAACACCTACAACTGCAGGAATGGGAGTTAAAGGTTTTGATAGCTTTATTACCTATGCAGAGAAAATGTCGCCACTTGGCAATGCTACTGCTCTTGATTGTGCAAACTATACGATTGCTCTATTTAGTGACCTTACTAGAAGAGTTACGCTGCAAAACCTCTATAATGATGGAGGCTTTAGCAGTATGGGGGTAAGCGATGCTATAATTAACGATATAACAGAATAAAACTAACTTAAATACTAAACTAACTAAAATACTTAAACATGAAAAAAAATTACATTTTAACATTATTATTCTCATTTCTATTTGCTTTTAGCTTTCAAGCTCAAGTTGTGGTTGGTGAAGGGACAACTGTAAATGAAGAAATGCCTATAGAACCTTTTTACAAATTCTCTTATTCTCAGGTAATTTATCATGCCGGAGAGATTAATGCTTCAGGTACAATTACAGGGCTAAAATATACTGCTACTGGAGAAACTACTTTAGAGAATAGTGATGGTTGGACTATTTATATGGGTCACACTTCCCTTGATCAACATTTAGTTGAATCTGGATCAACAACTGTAAATTGGGTTGATATTTCAGAATTAACACAAGTCTTTACTGGAACTGTTACTATCACAGATCAAGAAGTAAGTATTACACTTGATACACCATTTGAATACAATGGAACGGATAATCTTATGGTAGCAGTTAATGAAACATCTAATGTCAATGATGCATATGATAGTTCTACTCATGATTTTTATTGTACTGAATCAACTGGGTCTTATCGAGGGTTAGTATATTATACAGACAGTCAAACCATTGGACCAATAGATACAAGTAATCCGCCTGCAGTTACAAATGGAAATCGAAGACAGTCGTTTGCCAACATAGTGTTTGAAGGTATTACACAATCTTGTGAGAACCCAACAGCAATTGTTATTGATAATATTATGGCTAATACTGCTGATGTGTCTTGGACATCTAGTGGTAGTTCATGGGAATATATTGTGTTAACAGCTGCTGATGATACTCCAGGGGAATCTGATACAGGAACAGTAGTTAGTAGTACATCGGCAAGTCTTTCAGGATTAACTGAAGTTACTGACTACGCATTTTATGTTAGAAATATTTGTTCAGGCGAGAATAGTGGTTGGGTAGCAGGTTATTTTAGAACTGCCTGTGCTGATCTTTTCACTCTTCCTTTTAATGAAGGATTTAATAATGGTGGTGAACCACCAGTATATGCAATTCCAGCTACTATGCCCGATCCATCAACGACAGAAGAGTGTTGGACGATACTTGATGAATCTCCAGCAGAAGCGCCAAGTAATAGTTCATGGCAAATGAATTATTGGGGATCTGGAACTTATGAAGGAGACAATTCCGCTGTACTTTATACAGACTATAATCAAGGTAAGAATGATGATTATCTTATTTCTCCTAGATTAGATCTTACAGGAAATGACAGGTTAAGATTTAGAGCTAAATCTTACAATGTTGCAACAGAAAATAATAGTATGGAGGTTTTAATGTCTAATACAGATATGGATTCAGAAGACTTTACGATAGTTTTAAGTGAGGTTTACGAATATCCAGGAGATGAATGGGCTGAAGTTTTTGTTGATCTTTCAGCATACACTGGGGCACATTATATTGCATTTCATGTCCCTCCAACTGATGTTGAAGGATTCCAGATGTTTGTGGATGAGGTTGTAGTTGAGCAAATTCCTACATGTGATTATCCAATAAATGTAACAATATCTAATCTTACTTCTACTTCTGCCGATGCTTCTTGGGATGCAGGCATGAGTGGTGAAACAGAATGGGAGTATGTCCTTTTAGATGCTGGTGAGGCTGCACCAACAGGTAGTGGTACAGCAGTTACTACAAACTCTGTTACCTTAACAGGCCTAACTCAAGGGTCATCATATGACTTTTATGTTAGAGCTAGTTGTGGTGCAGGAGACTTTAGTACTTATACTCCTTTAAATGGAGCAACTTTTATGATTCCACCTATTGGAGGAGTATGTACAGATCCAATTGTAGTAACCTCTTTACCATACAATACTACAGATGATACAGCTAATTATCAAGATGATTATGATGGTAGTGCTGGGGAAAATTGTGGTCAAAGTTCTAATTATTATTTAAATGGAGACGATGTGGTGTATTCTTATACTCCAGCAAGTGATGCTTCAATTAATATTTCTATGACTCCAGACACTACATACTCTGGAATATTTGTATATGATTCTTGTGATGATATTGGGGTGGAATGTGTTGCTGGAATAGGAGCATCTAATACTGATGAGAGAGTATTTGATATGAATGTTTATGCAGGCACTACTTATTATATAGTAATTTCTACTTGGGCATCTCCTCAGAGTACTGGATATGATCTTACAATTACAGAAAACACATGTTCAGATCCTGTTATTACCGTCACTGTTAATGCCTGTGACTCTGCTACAGATGAATATACAGTTGATGTTGATATTACAGATATGGGATCATCTTCACAGTACACTGTTTCAGATGATTTAGGAAATGTTCAATATGCGCAAGCTGCAGGTGTGCTTACATTTACTTTCACAGGAACTCAAAGCCACATTATTACTGTAGAGGGTGATGATGTAAACTGTAATCAAACATATACGGTAATATCTGCTTGTCAAGCTTGTTATGCTAGTGGAATCAATTGTACTCTTGGTGATGGATTTGTTGGGCTTGTAATTGGTGACATTGATAATTCAGATTCTGGATGTTCAACTGATGGTTACGGTAATTTTACTACTATGACTACTGATTTAGAACAGGGTGGTATTTATGATTTAACTATAACTACAGGATATTCAAATCAATATGTTCGTGTTTGGATTGATTTTAATGATGACTATGTGTTTGATACTAATTCAGATGAATTAATATTGGATAATCATCTTATTGCCGCTGTAGGAACATCAACTATTCAGGTAACAATCCCATCAGATGCTACTTTAGGATCTCATGTTATGAGAGCTAAAGCTAATTGGAATTCTATAGTACCTGATGATGCTTGTGAGGTAACATCCTATGGTGAAACTGAAGATTATACGGTAAACATTGTTGAATCATTAGGAATTGATGATGTAGAACTTGCGGATCTTAGAATATATCCTAATCCAGTAGATGGTAATTATGTAACAATTAAATCTCCAATAGGTGGTGATAAACAGATTGAACTATTTGATATAAATGGTAGAAGGGTGCTTAGTACTATTATCACAGGAGATACGTTAGATATTTCATCTATTAATACTGGCTTCTATATGGTAGAAGTTACCATAAATGGTTATAAAAAGGTTTCTAAATTAATTGTTGAATAATAGTTTAGGAATAAAGACAAAAAAGACCTGGTTTTAAACCGGGTCTTTTTTTTATATCTACTTGTTTGATTAAATTTGATCTATGACTGAAAATGCTATTTCTTTTATTATTCCTGTATATAACAGACCTCAGGAGATAAAAGAACTTTTAGAGAGTTTTACTAAGTTGTCTTCTAAAAAAAAGTTTGAAATTGTAATAATTGAGGATGGATCATCAGATGATTGCCAGGGGGTTATAAAGGATTTTAACCCTCAATTAACTATATCCTATTATAAAAAAGAGAATACAGGTCCTGGAGATTCTAGAAATTATGGGATGAAAAGGGCAAAAGGAAGTTATTTTATAATCTTAGATTCAGACTGTATATTACCTAAAGATTACATGCAACATGTAATAGATAATTTAAATAACAACTATATAGATTGTTTTGGAGGTGTAGATGCTTCTCATGAGTCTTTTAGTGATTACCAAAAAGCTGTTAGTTTTTCAATGACCTCTTTTTTAACTACTGGCGGAATAAGAGGAGGGAAGTATAAGAAAAAACTATTTCAGCCAAGAAGTTTTAATATGGGAATATCTAAAGACGCCTTTTTAAAATCAAATGGATTTGGGAACATACACCCTGGAGAAGACCCAGATTTATCTATTAGACTCAATCTATTAGGGTTTAAAACAGCACTATATAGTGATGTCCTAGTTTTTCACAAGAGAAGGGTTACAATTAGTAGTTTCTTTAAACAAGTATATAAGTTTGGATTGGTTAGACCAATACTTAATCATTGGCACCCAAAATCATTTAGATTGGTATATTATTTTCCGACATTTGCTCTGATATTCCTGATTTTATCAATTATTGAATTAATTAGAGGGAATCAGATCCCATTTTATATAATATTTGCATATATGATACTAATCTTTATTTCATCAGCATTTGTTAATAGAAGTTTTAAGATAGGACTATTGTCAATTATTACCAGTGCTATTCAAATTTTAGGCTATGGCTATGGTTATTTAAAATCGAGTACCATATTAATTTTTAACAAAAAAAACATAGAGAAGGTTTTTCCTGAAGTTTTTTTTAGTAAATAAGAAAGATGTTTAAAAAGATAAGATCAGTATATAAGACCAGGAAATTCAATGTTTTCCTGTTTTTTGTGTTATTGGCTCTAATCTATTCTATGTTATCCAAATTAACATCTAATTATACTAAAACTATAGTATTTGCTGTAAAAGCAGTTGATGTTCCATCAGATCAGGTTGTATTAGATCAGTCAATTGATAGCATAAGGCTTGAATTAAAAGGTTATGGTTATAATTTAGCTAAATACTATATAGACCAACCAATAATAGAAATTTCACTTAATAATTTAAAGAAGGTCAAATCAAAATATCAATGGACTAAACAAAGGAATTTTTCAGATCTGCAGTCAAAGTTTAATAAATCTGTTAGTTTACTCTCGTCTTCGGTTGATCAAATAGATTTTATTATTGAACAATACGAATCAAAAAAAGTCCCTCTAGAATTAAAATTGGAAATAGATTATAAATCTGGATTTGACTCTTTTCAAGAATATGAATTGTCAAAGGATTCAATAATGATAACTGGACCGAATTCATTAATTGATACAATTAATGTAGTACAAGCTCATAAATTAGTATTAAATCAAATAGACTCAGAGATTAACACTAAAATTAGTATTAAATCGTCAGAGAATAGCAACATAACATATTCTGATACTGAAATAGACTTTCAATTGAAAGTAGAGAAATTCACAGAAGAATCTATAAAAATTCCTATAACTATTGTAAATATTGATGATACTATGAAAATCAACTATTATCCTAAGGTAGTGTCTGTTTTATATAGGGTTAGTATAAAAGATTATAAAGCTGTTAATCCAATGGATTTTAGAGTAGAATGTGACTTGAATAGAATTAATAAAGATAATTCAGTATTAATTTCAAGTATTACAAAAAAACCTAGCAATGTTAGAAAATGTAGAATAGAAAACAATCAAATTCAATACGTAATTATAGAATGATAAAAGTAGCTATAACAGGAGGAATTGGTACAGGAAAAACAACTATTTCAAACATGTTTTTAGACAAGGGTGTTCCTGTGTTTAATTCTGATGAGATTGCTAAAGAAATAATGAATACTAATTCCTTATTAAAGAATGAAATTGTAACAGCTTTTGGAGATAAGGTATATGATAAAAATAGACTAAACAAAGAGTATCTTTCAGATGCTATTTTTAATAATGAAACTTTATTAAAAAAAATAAACGCTATAGTTCATCCTTATGTTGCTGACGAATTCAATTCTTGGATAGAAGAACAGGATTCTAAATATATAATTTATGAGTCTGCAATTATTTTTGAAAACCAAGTAGAAGATTTTTTCTACAAAATTATATGTGTAACTGCTTCTGAAGAAGATGTAATTTCTAGAGTAATGAAAAGAAATAATTTTTCAGTTGATAAGATTAAATCAATAATTAATAAGCAATTACCCAATGATGCTAAGATTCAAAAATCTGATTATGTTATAGAAAATATAAATATTTCAAAGTTGTCAGATAAAGTATTAGAAATTCATAATGACATAATGGGCTCAATTTAATTCTTCTTAAATCATATGTTAACGATAGGTTAAATTAATTAATCCATTATAATTTTGCATTAAATTTGAATTATGAGTAAAAAAACTCTTATTCTTTTAATTACGTTAATGAGTTTATCATTAATAGGGATTATTATTATCCAAGGCTTCTTTATTGTAGAAATTTATAGAGATGCTGAGAGGAAATTTAATAAAGATTCTAGTGTTGCATTATCTGAAGGAGTTGAATGGTTAGAAAAAAGAGAATTTAGACGTTATGTTGTAAAATTTAGAGATTTAATAAGTAGTGGAGGAGCGATAGATACAACTGCAATAAACAGTTTATACATTATTAAAGAGGACAGCGATAACAATGAAGTAATGATGTATAGAAATGCATCTGTTGAAGAAAACCTTAAAATACCTATACCAAACATATTGTGGCCACAATTTTGGAATGTTTTGGAAGATAGTCTTAACCTAAAAAGAGTTTCCAGTGAAAGAGAAACAAAAGTTCTTAAAATTCAAAAAGACAGGGAATATTCAGGGATAAACCCTGGACAGTTCCTTTCAAAAATTGGTGCAATATCAAAAAGTAAAGAAATTCTATTTGAGACAGCATATCATGACCTTGCAAAAAAAAATCCAATTGAAAGAAGAATAGGAAATATAAATTCTCTCAGTAATTTCTTAAAATATAGATTTAAGACATTTAATATTGACATTCCTTTTGAATTTGCAATATTCAATAAAGATTCGATAACTAGTATTAAATCTGAAAATTTCGTCTTAGATAAAAATACTTTTGATTCAGCTCTTTTTAAAGATGAGAATGATCAGAGCACTTACCTTATAAAAGTAAATTTTCCAAAAAGAACTCCCTTTTTAGTAGCACCGGTGATTTCAGTTGCTGTGGTTTCAATTATTTTTACTTTTATTATAATAGTTGTCTATATATATACTGTAGTTATTCTATTAAGACAAAGGCAGATTTCTCAAATCAAAACAGATTTTATAAATAACATGACTCATGAATTTAAAACACCTATAGCCACTATTAACCTCGCTTTAGATTCAATAAAAAATCCAAGAACAATTAAGAACCAAGGCTTAGTAATGAAGTATTTACAAATGATCAAAGATGAGAACGAAAGAATGTATGATCAGGTTGAAAATGTTTTAAGAATTTCCCAATTAGAAAAGAGAGAGCTAAATATTAAAAAAACTACTTTAGATCTAAATGAATTAATAAAGATTGCAGTTTCTCATGTCCAATTACTGCTAGAGAATAAAAGAGGTTCTATAGATTTTAATTTAAATGCAGTTAAGTCAGAGATTCATGGAAATGAAACTCATTTAGTAAATGTTATGGTTAATATTATAGATAATGCAATTAAATACTGTGACAAAGCACCAGAAATTCAAGTTTCTACTGAAAATGTTGCAGATAAAATTGTATTAAAAATTACAGACAATGGAATAGGGATGTCTAAAAAAGTTCAGAATAAGATTTTTGAAAAATTTTATAGAGAACAAACAGGAGATTTACATAACATAAAGGGGCACGGTCTTGGATTAGCATATGTAAAAAAGATAATAGACTATCATAATGGAAAGATAGTCTTAGAAAGCGTATTAAACAAAGGAACAGTATTTTCAATAGAATTGTTTGCAAATAAATAATATATCATGAATGATAATAAGAGAATTTTGTTAGTAGAAGATGATCCAAATTTTGGTATTATTCTTCGAGATTTTTTAAAAATGAATGATTATGATGTTGTTCTAGCCAAAAACGGAATGGAGGGGTTTGAAAAATTTAAGAAACATGATTTTCATATATGCATACTTGATGTTATGATGCCTTATAAGGATGGATTTACTTTGGCTGGAGAGATAAAAGAAATCAACCAAGATATTCCAATAATTTTTTTAACAGCAAAATCTTTAAAAGAAGATGTATTAAAAGGTTATAAAATTGGTGCGGATGATTATCTTAAGAAACCTTTTGATAGTGATGTATTATTGTATAAGATTAAGGCCATTTTAAAGAGAAATAAGCTAAGTGCAATATTAGATACAGATGAGCATGAATTTAAGTTTAGTTCTTTTGAATTTAATTCTAAATTAAGACACCTTAAATTTAAGGACAATAAACATGTTAAATTATCTCCTAAAGAGAATATGTTATTAAAGATGTTATTACTACATAAAAATGATTTGATGCCTAGAGAATTGGCTTTAACAAGAATATGGAGGGATGATAATTATTTTACTTCAAGAAGTATGGATGTATATATTGCAAAACTAAGAAAACAGTTAGAGATAGATCCAAATGTTAAAATCAACAATATTCATGGTGAAGGTTTTAGGCTAGTTTCTGATTAGAGTATTGATATATGCTGTAATTTTTTCAAAATTATAGTCTGGAGTTATCCATTCTACATTATCAATTGATTTAAACCAAGTTAATTGTCTTTTAGCATATCTCCTTGTATTTTTTTTAATTTCATTTATACACTCATCTAAGGAGTATTTATCTTCTATATAATTAAAGACCTCTCTATAGCCAATGGTATTCAATGCGTTTAAACCTTTTAAGTTATAAAGTTCCTTTACTTCATTAATTAAACCGCTTTCAATCATATTATCAACACGAGTATTGATTTTATTGTACAATTCTGATCTCTCTTGATTTATTCCTAAGACTATTATATTAAAATCTCTTTTTTTCTTTTTCTTTTTCAAAAAACTCGAATATGATTTTCCTGTTGATATAGAGACTTCTAATGCCCTAATTAATCTTCTAGGGTTATTGATATCTATATCACTATATGACGCTGGATCTAATAGTTTTAATTCTTCTTGCAGTTTTTTTATTCCCTTTAATTCTAAATCTAAATAAAGTGAATTTCTAATCTCGTCGCTTATTCCCGGTATTTCATCTAATCCATATAAGACAGTATTTATATATAACCCAGAACCACCAACAAGAATAGCTGCATCATTTTTATTGAAGATTGACTTTATAGACTTTAAAGCATCTTTCTCATAGTCAGATATGTTATAATTATCATTAATACTTTTATTATTTATTAAATGATGTTTAATACTGTTAAGTTCAGAATTTGATGGTTTTGCAGTTCCAATATTCATCTCTTTATAAAATTGTCGAGAGTCTGCAGATACGATTTCAGTTTTAAAGTAATCAGCAAGCTTAATTGCTAAATTTGTTTTTCCTATTGCTGTAGGGCCTATAATGGTTATTAGATGTCTGTTCATTGATTATTTTATTAATCTATCAATAACATTTGCTTTGTCCTTTTCTAAAAGCATTTTAAATAGTTTAAGGGTTGCCATAGCATCACCATCAGCCCTGTGTCTTTTCTCAATTTTTATACCAAGACTAGCTGATAATTTTCCTAAACTATATGAATCTTGTTCTGGCAGAAGTTCTTTAGACAATTCTATCGTACATAAAGTTTTTCTATTAAAGCTAACTCCTATGTTTGTAAATTCATTTCTTAATACTCTATAATCAAAATCTGCATTATGCGCTACCAATGTACAGTTGTTTGTTATATCTATAATTTTTTTTGATATATCTGTAAATTTTGGGGCATTTTTCAACATTTCTTTGTTAATTCCAGTAAGATTTTGGATAAAGGGTTGGATTTCTTTCACTGAATTAACTAAAGTATATATTTGATCAGAAAGCCTATTATTCTGAAATTTATAAATTGCTATCTCGGTAATTTTTTCTTCATTAAATTTACCTCCAGTAGTTTCTATATCAATTATTGCGTATATAATTTTATTTTTTAATTTCTTTCTCCGAAAATCAAACTTCCTACTCTAACCATGTTACTTCCATATTGAATAGCTAATTTATGATCATTACTCATGCCCATTGACAGGACTGTTATATTGGGATAAGTAATCCTTAGGTCATCAAAAAGATTATTTAAATAACTGAATTCATTTTTTAAAATTTCTTCATTATTTGTAAAACTAGCCATACCCATTAACCCTATGATTGAAATATTCTTTAGGATTTTGAATTCCTCTGATTCTAGCATTGGTTTTACTTGATCTATAGATAAGCCAAACTTTGTTTCTTCAGAAGCAATTTTAATCTGTAATAAGCAATCGATAGTTACATTATATTTTTTGGCTTGACGATTAATCTCTTTTAAAAGTTTAAAATTGTCAACACTATGTATAAGCTTAATAAAACTGGCGATATATTTTACTTTGTTTTTTTGTAAATGACCTACCATATGCCATTCTATATCTTTTGGCAATGAGTTATATTTACTTACAAGTTCTTGAACTTTATTTTCACCAAAAATCTTTTGCCCAGCCTCATATGCTTCCATTATTTCCTCATTAGATTTTGTTTTAGAAACAGCGACTAATTTTACAGACTTGCCAATAGAATAATATAAATTATTTAAATTCTCACTTATATTCATTTATCTTACTATTGAAATTGTTTGGAAACTAACCCAGCTTTTTTGCTTTCAGAATAATCATAAAAACCTTCACCAGATTTTATGCCTAATTTTCCTGATTTAACCATATTTACTAATAATTCAGATGGAGCATATTTTGAATTCTTAAATCCTTCATGCATTACTTCAAGTATTGAAAGACATACATCTAAACCAATAAAATCTGCTAATTGTAGAGGACCCATGGGGTGACCCATTCCAATTTTCATAATACTATCTATATTTTTTACTTTAGCTACTCCCTTATTTAATGCTTCAATTGCTTCATTTATCATTGGTAATAGAATTCTATTTGCTATAAACCCAGGATAGTCATTTACCTCAATTGCAATTTTCTTGATTGTTTCGGAGAGCTCTATTATAGTTTTTGTAGTCTCATCACTTGTTTTACGTCCTCTTATTACCTCAACTAATTTCATAATAGGCACAGGATTCATAAAATGCATTCCAATAACCTTATCTTCTCTTTTTGTAGAAGCTGCTATTTCTGTTATTGAGATAGATGAAGTGTTTGTAGCTAGGATAGTTTCAGAAGAGCATATTTCATCTAACTGTGTAAATATTTTCATCTTGACTTTTATATTTTCTGTAACAGCTTCAATAACAAGATCAGATGATTTTGCATTATTTATATCAGTTGAGGTAGAAATATTATCTAGTGTTGCTGTTTTTTGATCAGAACTAATAACATCTCTTTTGATCATCCTGTCAAGATTAGTTGTAATACGATTTATAGCATTTGTTAGTGAGTTAGAATTCAGATCAATAAGATTAACATGGTAATTATTCATGGCAAAAACCTGAGCAATTCCATTACCCATAGTCCCCGCACCAATAATTGAAATTTTTTTCATAAGTTATTTATTAAATGCATCTATTATTTCTAGTGCAACTTTTAATGCTTTATATCCATCTTCTAACGAGACCT
>Ga0206678_10000378_pt1 | contig 28313 bp, 19 predicted proteins | sample M180m12015metaG_FD_155453 | JGI IMG/M metagenome (GOLD analysis project Ga0206678, IMG submission 155453) | Ammonia-oxidizing marine archaeal communities from Monterey Bay, California, United States - M1 80m 12015 | ecosystem: Environmental > Aquatic > Marine > Intertidal zone | place: USA... | reverse complement strand
GAAGTCGTAACAAGGTAGCCGTAGGGGAACCTGCGGCTGGATCACCTCCTTAACGATAAGATTTCAAACCTCTTTAGTAAGTACTCACCTCTATTGCTTAATCATTAATAAGTTTGACATGACTCCTTTGGGTTAATAATCACTGAATAAGTCAACAAACTTTATATTTAGAACAGAACTCGGGTCTGTAGCTCAGTTGGTTAGAGCGCACCCCTGATAAGGGTGAGGTCGGTGGTTCAAATCCACCCAGACCCACCAGTTTAATAAGTCGCGGCGCGATTTATTAAATGCCCGAATTAAGATAAAGCTTAATTCATATGGGCCAAGCAGGATCTACAAAGAATCTAATACGAATACAAAGTTGAAGTTGAACTCTGTGTTTTAACTTAAAAATGTCTCTGACATTTTTAAGTTGTTAGTTACCGAACTAAGCTTTGCTTATTTCGGTTGCGCATTAAACCTTTGGTTGTTTGCGCTGATCTTTAACAATTCGGTGAATGAAGACATATATATATGTTTGTTAAGTGTTGGATCGTTAGTGTTTGTGATGAGCGCTAAGGTGAAGGCACTCCCAAAAATGTGTGTATGCTGTAATCTTAAAACTTGATTGTGTGCGTTGTTGTTTGACGTGTGTGATCAAGGCAAATCAAGTTATACAAGTGCAATATATCTGTACGAAGTCGTTACGAGTTGCAGAAATTTTTCATATAGTTATGTTCCAGGGTTTATGCAAAGACTGGGAATTGAATCTGACGCAGTAGTCCTTAGCCGGACAAGTTAGAGTCCATGATTATATGGTCAAGCAACAAAGCGTGCGTGGTGGATGCCTTGGCAGCTAGAGGCGATGAAGGACGTGGTAGGCTACGAAAAGCTTCGGGGAGCCGTCAAACAGGCTTTGATCCGGAGGTGTCCGAATGGGGAAACCCACCCTGCTTGCAGGGTATCGTTAACTGAATACATAGGTTAACGAGGCGAACGCGGAGAACTGAAACATCTAAGTACCCGCAGGAAAAGAAATCAAATGAGATTCCCCTAGTAGCGGCGAGCGAACGGGGATTAGCCCTTAAGTTACAGTGGATTTAGCAGAACAGTCTGGAAAGTCTGGCAATAGAGGGTGATAGCCCCGTATGCGAAAGGTCCATTGTGATGAAATCGAGTAGGTCGGGACACGTGAAATCTTGACTGAACATGGGGGGACCATCCTCCAAGGCTAAATACTCCTAGCTGACCGATAGTGAACTAGTACCGTGAGGGAAAGGCGAAAAGAACCCCGGTGAGGGGAGTGAAATAGACCCTGAAACCGCGTACGTACAAGCAGTCGGAGCCCTTCGGGGTGACGGCGTACCTTTTGTATAATGGGTCAGCGAGTTATTTTCAGTAGCAAGGTTAACCGTTTAGGGAAGCCGTAGGGAAACCGAGTCTTAATAGGGCGTCTTAGTTGCTGGTAATAGACCCGAAACCGGACGATCTAGCCATGGCCAGGTTGAAGGTTGAGTAACATCAACTGGAGGACCGAACCCACCTATGTTGAAAAATGGGGGGATGAGCTGTGGCTCGGAGTGAAAGGCTAATCAAGTCCGGAGATAGCTGGTTCTCCTCGAAATCTATTTAGGTAGAGCCTCATGTATCACTGCTGGGGGTAAAGCACTGTGTCGGCTAGGGGGTCATCCCGACTTACCAAACCGATGCAAACTCAGAATACCAGCAAGTGGAGCATGGGAGACAGACGGCGGGTGCTAACGTCCGTCGTCGAAAGGGAAACAACCCAGACCATCAGCTAAGGTCCCTAATTTCAGTTCAGTGGGAAACGATGTGGGAAGGCTTAGACAGCTAGGAGGTTGGCTTAGAAGCAGCCACCCTTTAAAGAAAGCGTAATAGCTCACTAGTCGAGTCGGCCTGCGCGGAAGATATACCGGGGCTAAACTGAAAACCGAAGCTATGGGTGCTCTCGCCTTTGTGTGAGTGCGCGGTAGAGGAGCGTTCTGTAAGCGGTTGAAGCTGAGTCGTGAGGCTTGGTGGACGTATCAGAAGTGCGAATGCTGACATGAGTAACGATAAGGGGGGTGAAAAACCTCCCCGCCGAAAGATCAAGGTTTCCTGTCCAACGTTAATCGGGACAGGGTGAGTCGGCCCCTAAGGCGAGGGCGAAAGCCGTAGTCGATGGGAAACCGGTTAAAATTCCGGTACCGGCTCTTACTGCGATGGGGTGACGGAGAAGGCTAGACTGGCACGGTGATGGTTATCCGTGTTTAAGCGAGTAGGTAGGGGAGTTAGGTAAATCCGGCTCCTCGTTAATCTGAGACGTGATAACGATCCTGACGGGAAACCTGACGGAGAAGTAGTTGATGCCATGCTTCCAGGAAAAACCTCTAAGCTCTAGGTAAGAGACGACCGTACTGTAAACCGACACAGGTGATCAGGTAGAGAATACCAAGGCGCTTGAGAGAACTTGGGTGAAGGAACTAGGCAAAATGGTACCGTAACTTCGGGAGAAGGTACGCTTCTTTTGGTGATCGGACTTGCTCCGTAAGCTGAGGGAAGTCGAAGTGACCAGGTGGCTGCAACTGTTTACTAAAAACATAGCACTCTGCAAACTCGTGAGAGGAAGTATAGGGTGTGACGCCTGCCCGGTGCCGGAAGGTTAATTGATGGGGTTAGCTTAGGCGAAGCTCTTGATCGAAGCCCCGGTAAACGGCGGCCGTAACTATAACGGTCCTAAGGTAGCGAAATTCCTTGTCGGGTAAGTTCCGACCTGCACGAATGGCGTAATGATGGCCACGCTGTCTCCACCCAAGACTCAGTGAAATTGAAATTGCTGTTAAGATGCAGTGTACCCGCGGCTAGACGGAAAGACCCCGTGAACCTTTACTATAGCTTCACACTGGACTTTGACTTTATTTGTGTAGGATAGGTGGGAGACTTTGAAGCGTTATCGCTAGATAGCGTGGAGTCGCCCTTGAAATACCACCCTGGTAACGTTGAGGTTCTAACTCAGGTCCCTATATCGGGATCGAGGACAGTGTGTGGTGGGTAGTTTGACTGGGGCGGTCTCCTCCTAAAGAGTAACGGAGGAGCACGAAGGTACCCTAAGAGCGGTCGGAAATCGCTCGTTTAGTGTAATGGCATAAGGGTGCTTGACTGCGAGAGTGACAACTCGAGCAGGAGCGAAAGCTGGTCATAGTGATCCGGTGGTTCTGAATGGAAGGGCCATCGCTCAACGGATAAAAGGTACTCCGGGGATAACAGGCTGATACCGCCCAAGAGTTCACATCGACGGCGGTGTTTGGCACCTCGATGTCGGCTCATCACATCCTGGGGCTGAAGCCGGTCCCAAGGGTATGGCTGTTCGCCATTTAAAGTGGTACGCGAGCTGGGTTTAGAACGTCGTGAGACAGTTCGGTCCCTATCTGCCGTGGGCGCAGGAGATTTGAGAAGAGTTGCTCCTAGTACGAGAGGACCGGAGTGAACGAACCTCTGGTGTTCGGGTTGTGTCGCCAGACGCATTGCCCGGTAGCTACGTTCGGACAGGATAACCGCTGAAAGCATCTAAGCGGGAAGCCTCCTTCAAGACGAGATTTCCCTTAGGACTTGATCCTACTAAAGTGCCGTTCAAGACGAGGACGTTGATAGGCTGGGTGTGTAAGCGTTGTGAGGCGTTGAGCTAACCAGTACTAATTGCACGTGAGGCTTGACCATATAATCATGGGTTCTGTGAAGCAGAACGTGGGATAGGTTTAAACCTGTTCCTACAGAATCAGATTATGTGGAAAAGCAACTCAACAACTTCAGTACAGATTGATCTAATGATAGATAAAAAGATCTTAAGAAACTTGTACAAGCTTGTAGATTACATAAAGCTACATACGAATAAGCAAACACAATATATTAATCATTCATCGGATAGTTAAGACATAGCCAGTACGCTTTTTGGTTAAAGAAAGTGACCTGGCGCCAGAATTGCCTGACGACAATAGCAAGTGTGAACCACCTGATTCCATCTCGAACTCAGAAGTGAAACCACTTAGCGCCGATGGTAGTGTGAGGTTTCCTCATGTGAGAGTAGGTCATTGTCAGGCATCTATTTAAAAGAGTCCCTGCATTCGTTTGAATGCAGGGATTTTTTTATGGAATGACGGAAAGTGAGAAGAAATTAGATTGGTCTTTATCGAATTACTTTAAGCTTATTAATTGTCATATCTTTTATTTTACTTATACTCAGCAGGCAACTTGCTGAAAAGCTCCCGGGCATTTAGCATGGATTTACAGATAGTTGAGGAAGACAACGTGGGCGTCGAGATTCTGATTTAGGCTAACCCGGGTTTACAATTGCAAATAGACATCTCAAGCGAGGATCAAGCCTTGAAATCCAGGATCAGTAGACGAAAATTTCTTCTCGGCAGCTCGGCTGTCGCTGCAGCCGGAGTCATCCAAGGTGTTCCGGGCACGCCGTTCTCTCCACCCTTAAACCTCATGAAGAGTGCACTGGGCCAGGGCAGCATCGCTAAACCGGACTACGTGATCAGAATGAGTTCTAATGAGAACCCTTGGGGTCCCTCGCGCGCAGCACTGCGCGCTATTACAGCTGCCATCGATGAGGCAAACCTTTACACTTTTTTCCTGCACGATGAAATGGCGGAGTTGATCGCCGGCCAGCAAAATATTGGGCCCGAGCACGTCAGTGTGGGTTCCGGTTCAGGGGAGATTCTTAAAATGGGCGGCCTGTTGGCCAGCATGGACCAGGGTTCAATTGTGATTCCCGACCCGACCTTTGAGGATTTGCCACGCTACGCCGCCGACAACGGCTCCGAGGTAATTCGCGTCCCCGTCAACGACAACATGGAAACCGATCTTGAGGCAATGGCCAGCGCCATTCGTCGCGATACCAAACTGGTTTATATCTGCAACCCAAATAATCCCATCCCGAACATCGTCGAGAAGAACACGCTCAGGGATTTCGTGCTTGAGATATCCCGTGACCGGATGGTGTTAGTCGATGAGGCCTATCACGAGTTTGTCGACAACCCTGACTATAGCACCATGATGGATTTGGTGCGCGGTGGCCACCGGAACATCATCATCGCGCGCACTGCGTCGAAGATCCACGGTCTGGCAGGGCTTAGGGTAGGTTTCGGTTTCTCTCACCCAGACCTCGCCGCCGAAATCAATAGACGAATGACTGGCACGCTCAACATCGTCGGCTTGCGAGCAGCGTTTGCTAGCTACCGTGATGTGGAACACTCCAACTTCGTGTTGCGCACCAACCGGGAGGCGCTGGATATCACGCAGGGTTATTTACGCGAGGCGGGCATACGCCACATTAACTCCAATGGCAATTTCACGTTTGTCGAAACTGGTCAATGACATCGCCGGGTTCAGGCACGCTTCCTGGAACACAACATCCGAGTTGGCAGGCCGTTTCCGCCGTTCCGCAACTGGATGCGCCTGAGCATGGCCAAGCCTGATGAGATGCGCTATTTCGTGCAGACCTACAAGAAGCTCTACGGGTAGACTCGCGGCTATCTGGGCAAATAAAAAAACACTTACTTTCTTGTCTGCTTGTTTCATGCACGGTACTTCACGATGACTGACTCCATTGCCTGCTCACGGACATCTCCTCAAGCTCTTAAGTATTCAGTACTTCCACTGATCATCGGCGCGGTGATTTTGCTACAGGCATGTCAGCAACTCACACAAACCGACGATGAGCTAAAATCTTCCATAACAAGTAATATAGGTGACCCGCCTGGCTTTATCCTTTGGACCGGATTAGAACTTGAGCAAAGAAACGCCCAGCTCAGCAGAACAATTCGTGTGGATGGGTCCTCTAGGGAAACATTGGCTGATTACTTAACCCCAAGCAGGTCGCATCGCTTTCGTTTTATTCGCCGAGACAGGGATGGTGTGCCGGAGCAGCACGATAACATAGAGGATTATGTCTACGTTCAGAGTGGCCAAGGGGCGATCCTTGTCGGCGGGCAAATGTTAGGGCGTACGGGTGACCTCGGAACCGAAATTATCGGTGGTTCGCGATATCTCGTGGGAGCAGGTGATGTGCTTCGTATCCCGGCAGGGATTCCACATGCTTACTACCCAGAGGATGGAGAGCACATAACCTACCTTCTCGTTAGAGTCCCCGCATTCAGAGGTGCAGTAGTGGAAAATCCAGATGGACAGGCCCCGGCGCTCGATCCGCCGGGTTTCGGCTTGTGGCCAGCCTCGGAGTTAGAGCTACGAAACGCGACTATTTTGGAGCGGATGCGCCCCGATGGATCTTCCCGTGAGACTCTTGCAGATTATGGCGCAGGCGGCAGCTCGCACCGACTTCGATTCATTCGGCGAGACCGCGATGGTTGGCCGGAATTGCACGATGATATTATCGATGTCGTCTTTGTACAGAGTGGTCAAGGGTCGGTATTAGTGGGAGGGAAGATGATTGGTGAATCGAACGTGCCTGGATCCCAAATTAATGAGGGATTTCGATTTCCTGTGGCTGCCGGCGACGTACTGCACATCCCTGCAAAAATGCCTCATGCCTATTTAACACCCCAGGGTGGCCATATTACTTACGTGTTACTTCGCGTTCCTGCGTTTGGCAATTAAGACAGAATCAAGGCAAGCAGAATAATTTCAACAATTCTGATTTCAGGTACAAACCACGCTAGCACATGGTCATGGTGAGCTAGCTTGCAGCGCTTGCACTTAGGAAAACTGCTCGGGCGATAGATAAATCCTGGACTGCTACTCCAGTAAGGTCAGTTATTGTAATTGCGGAAGCATTTTTTCCAGTGATTGTATTGGAGTCAATGACCTCTCCTAATTCAACCACATCGTCATGACTTAGCTCGTTAGAATCGACGGCCCGATAGACTTCTCCTCGGGTTCGAGATTGAGGAAGGCTGTCTACAACTACTAACGAGGCTCTGCCTAATAAAGCTGCATCCAACTCCTGTTTGTTGGCCGTGTCCGCTCCAACAGCTGTTATATGGGTTCCGGGTTGTACCCATTCAGATTGAATCAGAGGTGTGGTAGAAGGAGTTGTTGTTACAATTAGGTTGGATCGCTGACAAAGGGCTTTGCGGTTAGTCATCTTTTGAGTTTCAAACCCGAGGCTGGTTGCCTTTTTGATAAAGGTTGCAACGTTATTTTCACTGCGTCCCCAGACAACGGCTTTCCTGCATTCTGTTACAGTTTTTAACGCAGTTAATTGCTCTATAGCTTGAATGCCCGTACCTATAATTCCAATACATTTGATTCTATTCGGCCCAAGGTGCTTTGCAGCAACTGCTCCTGCGGCTGCGGTTCTGAGGTCGGTTAGATTTCCTTCGTCCAATAAAACAGAAGCGAGCTGACCAGTGGTTTGTTTGAACAAGAGCATAAGCCCTTGGCTTGAGGGGATTCCAAGCTGGGGATTGTTGTAGAAACCAGAGGCAATTTTGATTACGTAATAGTCACCTTGTTTGAGGTAACCGTATTTTAAATGTACATCCCCGGGTGGCTTGTCAAAGATGAGTTCTCCTACCGGGGGAATGACCGCACGCTTTTGGGAATAGGCTATAAAGGCTTCTTCCATAGCATGGACAAGATTTATTTCAGCAACGATGGGTTTAATATCATCCCAAGTTAATATGGTGGGAATCACGACAGCACCGAACGTAATTTTTCAATACCAATATTTGCACCACATATCAAAATAGCGACTTTCTTTCCTTGGTAATCTTCTTGCGCCTTAAGGAAAGCTGCTACTGCCACGCCTGCGGCTCCCTCAATCAACATATGGTGTTGATTCATCAACGTCAGCATCGCTGCTTTGATTTCTTCTTCTTCAACCAGAATGGATTGGTCGACGTGGGTACAGCACAGGTCAAGGGTGATGGCTCCTTCTTCAACCCCTCCAGCAGTAGCATCAGAAAGTGTGGGATAGCAGGGAACATCGATCGTCTTTTTTGCTTCCATGCAGGCATGCATAGCAGGTGATTGACTCGGTGAGCAGGCAACTATTTCAGTTCTGGGAGACGCTTTTTTTAAGTACGCACCAATACCGGAAATAAGCCCGCCGCCTCCGACGGAAACGAAAACTGCGTCAATGCTGTCTAATTGTTGAAGAAGTTCGACACCAATGGTTCCTTGACCTGCAATGACGTCTAGGTCGTTGTAGGGAGAGATATAGACTTCACCTGAACGTTCTGCATCTTTTCGGGCGGCTGATTCTGTAATAACACAGTCATCCCCGACGAATTTTACCTCGGCACCTTCTAATTCGATTGCTTGAATTTTTGAAGGATCAGCATACTCTGGAACATAAACTGTAGATTGAATTCCTAGTTTCTTAGCTCCTGAAGCAACGCCCAATCCGTGGTTACCGCTTGATGCGGTAATTACGCCAATTGCTTTTTCTTCATCGGTCAAACTAGATAATTTGTTGATGGCTCCGCGTGCTTTGAATGAGCCCGTGACTTGAAAATTCTCCAATTTGAGAAAGACTTCTGCATCAGTTTGATTACTTAAAAAAGGTGAGTGCTCAGTAGGGGTCAACCGCAAATGCTCGCGGATCACCTTTTCAGCATTGAGAATCGATTCATGCAAATTCATTCCAACTCCTCGGCAATTAAAACGCTCATTGAGTTCATTTTCGTGAGATTATTTGCCGGCAAACAGGACGAATAAACCTTGGAATTTACACGAAGTCAATGCATTCAGGTAGATCAGAGTATATTGACCTGGATCTGCTGAGAAGTCAGAACTAACAGAGGTGGGTCCGAAGAGTCGATTGCTTCCAGTTATCAATTCAAGTAATTGGACACTAATTAGGATTAGAGATACTGTTTGCGCTGCCTGATATGCAGCGCGGATCTTAAGTAAAAACCGGTTGGCTTCAATTCTGCGCAATTATAGCCGAAGGGACATCAGTTATTCATAGGTAAATGGGATGAAGCGAATTAGTTTGGAGGGCCTTAGCCCTCATTTTATTGGTTGTTGGAATATAGAGCAGAATTTGCTTTGTGATGAGATAGTTGATTTTTTTGAATCACATCAAGAAAAACAGGAGCCCGGTCAATCAGCCGGCGCCGTGAATCTTGAGGCAAAAAATTCAACAGATATTACTGTGCATCCCCGCGACCTAAAAACAGATGAATATAAAGTTGTTAAAAATTACATAGACACCTTGTTCACTTGTTATGAAGATTACACGCAACAGTTTCCATTTCTTGGAAGCATAATGCCCTCCGCAGACATCGGGTCCTTTAATATTCAAAAATATCTACCTGGAGGCCATTTTAAGTTGCCACATTCAGAACGAACGTCAATTATAAATTCCTTCAGAGTGCTTGCGTGGATGAGCTATCTAAATGATGTTGAAGATGGTGGCGCAACAACATTTACCCATCAAAATATGGAAGTAACGCCGCGGAAGGGTAAGACATTGATGTGGCCTGCCGAATGGACCCACGCTCATCTGGGAAATATTGTGAATTCGGGAGAAAAATACATCATCACAGGTTGGATGCATTTTCCTCATGAAGTCAGATAAGGTCCATGAAACTCCTGCTGTTCTAGCAACATACACCCTGGACTTTAAAAAAATCCCTCGTTACTCTGATTAACACATAAGGCTGTTCAGCGTGTTAATGTAAAAAAATGAATGATTCGAATGTAAAAAATATTGTGATACTAGGCGGTGGAACCGCAGGCTGGATGACCGCTAGTCTGTTGCAAAAAAAGTGGCAGCACCTCGGTATAAAAATCACAGTAGTTGAATCACCTGACATTGGTATCATTGGTGTCGGCGAAGGGTCCACCCCGTTGCTGAAAGTGTTTTTTGATTCGCTGGACATAAGTGAATCTGAATGGATGCCTGAGTGTAATGCAACCTATAAAAATGGAATTAGCTTTAATAATTGGTCTACAGTTTCTGGCTATGAGAGTTATTTTCATCCATTCCCCTGTAGCTTAGATTTTGCGACATTTGGATTTCTCTACAAATATGCTGCTCTGCGCAGGAAAGGGCTTGATGTCTTAGCACATCCTAATCGCTTTTCTTTGATGGCAGGTTTAACTGAAAAAAAATTAGCCCCAATTCCATCGGAAAATTTTCCTTTTCATTTTCAGTATGGCTATCACTTCGATTCGGTTTTGATTGGTAGTTTTTTACGAAGGAGAGCAAAAGAGATTGGGGTCGAGCACATTGAGGCTACAGTCCAAGATGTAGAACAAAATTCGAATGGGGACATTAAGTCCTTAAAGCTTAACAATGAACAAACCTTGCCTGGTGATTTTTTTATAGATTGTTCGGGCTTCGCTTCTGTCCTTCTGCAAAAAACTCTAAAAGTGCCTTTTCTTAATTTTGCAGAAAATTTGTTCAACGATTCTGCTATTGCAATGCCAACGGAAATTGAGCCGAATATCCCATCGGAAACAGTTTCGACGGCGCTGACCAATGGCTGGGTTTGGAAAATTCCACTGACCAATCGTTTTGGTAATGGGTATGTTTATAGTTCGAAATATTGTACGCCAGATGAAGCGGAGACAGAGCTCAGGGCTCATTTGGGAGTTTTAGATAGCGACATTGAAGCGCGTCATTTGAAAATGAAGGTCGGAAGGGCGAAGGAATCCTGGTGTAACAATTGTGTGGCAGTGGGCCTTTCTCAAGGATTTATAGAGCCATTGGAAGCGACAGCTCTCCAATTCGTCTACGCTACGGTTGATGAATTTGCAAAAGCATTCGAGCAGGGCGAGTTTACTCCCCAATATAGGCAAGAGTTTAACAATCGAATGAATAAGAATTTTGAAGGAATTCGTGACTATATCGTTTTGCATTACAAGACTAACTCACGAAGTGATAGCCAATATTGGATTGATAACCGAGAAAACCAGAATCTCTCTAATAATTTAAAAGAAATGCTGAACTGTTGGTATGGTGTTGAAGATATTGAAGCTGCGTTAACGCGACTCGATATCGGAACCTATTATTCACAAAGATCTTGGGCTTGCTTACTGGCAGGTGTAGGAACTTTTCCTCGCGAGGAAAACTTAACTTCTGCAGATCCGGAAAATGCCCAAGCCCTTCAAGATGACTTGAAATACGTTGATAATTTTATCGATGGTTGTTCTCTGAATTTTGAACCTCATGAAAATATGCTAACAAGTAGAACGCCCTAGCTTATATATACAATATTTTTTACTAATGTTGTGAGCAGGACCCCATCCTAGGGCGGGCAGGAAATTGAGCTGTATTCCGCATCAGGCCTTAAGGGTAATCTGTTAATGGTAATCGGTAGCTCTTAATCAACTCCGAGTCTCCTGCCATCAAAGCAGTGATTGGTTAAAAACATCCTCCCATTGTTTTTGCACGAGTTTTTAGTCGTGAGAAGCCCGGCGCATTCAGAGTAGTTTTGTCACACATTGTGTTACTAAAAGTATCACTATGTGTTCAATATTGTGCTTAATTTCAGATGCTGCTAAATGTGCTTAATAGCTCTTGACTGTAGTCTGTGCGGGTGTTCTTATCCAGTCTGGATAAGTAGATTAGTTCAGCGTTGGAGGCCCCTTTTAATGTTAACTTTAAAGGATCCAATGCCAGAAGACGCCGGTCTAAAGATTCTTTCCTAGCTGCATTTCACATTTCTGCAGCATCGATGCTAAAAACAAGAAAATGAAGTACATGAAGTACTAGGAAGAAAATCAAGAGAGAGGAATTTTTTATGCAAATTAACCCTAAAACCGGACAACCTGGTTTTAAAAGGAAAATGCTCTGTACGGCGATTTCGTTGTCGCTACTGCCCTTGGCAGGTACAGCATTTTCACAAGATGAGGTGGTTGAGGAAGTTATTGTAACTGGCTCATTCATCCGGCGTACCGAAGGCTTTCGGTCCGCTTCACCCCTGACGCAGCTTACCCTTGAGGATATCGCTGCCGAAGGAACACCTAATATGGGTGACGTCGTTCACAACCTTAGTTTCAACCAAGGTTCGTCGATTTCGTCCAATATCACACCGGGTTCCGGTGCGAGTGAAACCGCGATTAACCTTCGAGGCCTTGGCCAAGGTGCTACACTCGACCTGGTCGACGGTAAGCGCGTAATTGACGGCAACGTCAATGCAATGCTTCCTCAGATCGCTATTCAACGTCTTGATATCGTGGTGGACGGCGCTGCCGCTCTTTACGGATCAGAGGCGGTGGCTGGTGTTGTTAACTTCGTGCCTATCAAATCGTATGACGGTTTAAAAATCGAGCTTTTCAATCAGTCCACTGATAGAAATGATAAATATCAAGAACAGATGTACAGCTTTATCTACGGTACTGATCTTGGTGGTGTTGATCTGGTCGTAGCCGGTCAGTGGAGAGACAATTCTAATCTCCTTTGGATGGACCGAGAGCACTTATACAACTCTGGTTTTAACTTCTCGTCTTCTGGTAACCCCGGTCAGTTCGCGGTACCACAGCGTGATGAAAACGGCGTGCTAACTGGCGCAACCCAGCGTCAGGGTGACCTAGGTTGTGGTCGCTTGTCAGCAATGGAAGATCCAACGGCCGGTAAGCGACAAAACCGTAATGGTAACTCAGTCAGTGCTGGCAGCACTTGTTACATGGACTTTGGTCAGTGGTGGGAACTCAACCCAGCGAATCAGCAGGGTGTGTTCTATACCAATGCGAACTACGAAGTTAATGATGACCTGAGTTTTAATCTCGCGGTCAATTGGAACAGTTTGACCTATAAGGGCCAGAACTCCGCGGCTAACCCTGGTGGGCGTGTAGATGACCTGCCTCTTCTTCGTGGCGAATTGCCTGGTAACCCGTATCGCGCCATGGATGCTAATGGTAATGCGCTATTCGCTCGGGACCTTGATTCTGACACTCTGCCAGACCGAGACGCTTCCGGTACTGTAATACTGGATCCAAACGGTATCCCGTTTAATGAAGATGTTAAGTTCAGTGGCTGGCGACCGTTTGGTAAGTCGCAAACACGTCCTTCAGGACTTAACAGCAATGGCAGCTTTCCTGGTTTTTATCGTGAAAGAAGCTACCGTGTCGCTTTCGATACTAACTTCACCGTGCCCTATATAGATGGTTGGGATGGTGTATTCTCGGCTATGCACACTGCTGAAACTTTCATGAGTCGCCAGAACAACCAGAGCTTCTCAGCTATTTCGCAGGGTCTGAGTTGTGACACGTTGGGTCCCGTTGATGAATGTTTTAACCCATTCGCGGTCAATCCTGATGTGCTTAGACCGCATACAAACTCTCAGATGGTTGTGGATCAAATATTTCCTACTCAAATGTTGAGAGCTCGGACAGAATCTAGTTTGTCCGTCTATGACCTGGTACTTAATGGGTTAGTTTCTCCAGGTGGCTTTGAATTGCCTGGTGGACCTATAGGAATGGCCGTTGGCACACAGCGCCGAAATAATGGCTTCGACTATACACCTGCTGCGCTTTACCAGAGTGGTGATCTTTACAATGGTCAGCAGGATTTCCCTGCTAATGAAACTCGTAACGTGGATTCGTGGTTTGTCGAGGTAGCACTTCCGGTGCTTGACAATCTTGAAATTACTGCGGCAACCCGTGACGAAAAATATTCAACTGGCCAGAGTTCTACAGACCCTAAGTTTGGTATCACTTGGAGCCCGACGGATTTCTTAACACTTCGTGGCACTAAGGGAACTGCATTCATCGCGCCAAGCTTGAATGACCTGAACGCGCCAGAGCGTTGTAATCTGAGTAACTTGGACGACCCAATGTCCTCGTTCTTCGCTTATGCTCGTCGCTGCCAAGCAGGTAACCCCCTGCTGACACCAGAGACAGCTGATACATTGGCCTTTGGTATTACTCTTGAGCCAATCGAGAATCTGCGAATTGATTTGGACTGGAGCCAAACCGAATTCACGGATCGTATCGTGAGTATTGACCCGCAACAGTTGTTGAATATTGATTATTACAACTGGTCGAATGCGACTGGAATCTCTGGTAGAGAGCCAACAGTGGCAGAGCTGACATCTTGGGTTAATTCAGGTGCGCAGGATCCACGTATTATTCGTTCAGCAACTGACGCGACACAGATTCTTCGTGTTACGGTTGGTCAATCCAACGCAGCGGCGAACAACGTGGAAGCCTTTGACCTCAAAGTCAGATATCAGTTTGATCTAGATGATATAGGCTTGAATGACCTCGGTACTATGACGTTTAATCTTGGTGCTACCCAGATAGATAAGTGGGAATACCAGAAGTTCGTCACTGATCCGATGAGTTCGCCTCTTGGTAAGCGGAACCGTTTCCTTGGAGAAGCACCTCCGTTGCCTGAGCTAAAGGCTAACTTGCGAATTGGTTGGGTACTAGGTAACCATAGTGCTTCAATTGCTTCGCACTATATCGATGAAGTTGAATATGATGGCTACAATTGGGGTAGCTCATTTTTCAACAACTTCCCTTACTTCACTGGATTTGATATCGGTGAGAGAGATATGTTGCGCGCATCCACAGTTACGGACATAGCGTACAATTATCGTGGGTTGGATTTCATGGGTACCAACGTAGATTTCACATTAGGTGCTCGTAACGTATTTGATCGATTGCCTCAGCGAGTTAATGACTTCGCTGGCATGGAATCGATTCTGTACGACGCGAGAGGACGATTGCTCTACGGAAGAATCTCAATAGAGTTCTAATATTTCATTAGATCTCTTTTCGAGAACAAATGCGGCTCCTTCGAAAGAAGGGGCCGTTTTTTTTACTGACTATTAAGTATGAAATTTGCTGACCAAACACAGCTCCTGGATAGGCGGTCCTGATGAGATTTCAATGATGAAACCTTTACCTAGTGGCCAGATGAGATGCATTAAGGAATAGACTTACTAAGTCAGAGAAAAACTGTCCAGGTATAGATCTGGGTAGTTCTTTCGAGGCGATTGATATCACGATTAAAAGCCGTACATGTAGTGAAAACCTGTTTGCCGTTATCTGCCGCAGTGACTGTTGATTTCAGCATACTCCGCGAATTGGTTCCAACCAGCTCAAAAACCTCTAATAAATTATTTGGATCGTCATAGAAACAATCAATTACGACGCGTCCAGGTTCAAAAACAACTAGGCCATCTTGCATGGCATCCCATGCTGCTTCCAAGAAAGCATCGTCGTAGACAAATTTAGCATCAAAGGGTGATGGGCCGATAAAGCCGATAAACGTCTCACCGTAAAATGTAGGCTTTCGATAGAGTCTACTCTCTGCGCTGACTACTGAAAACTCAACTGGACCATCCGCTAAAAGATCTGCCTGTAATTCCAGGGTATAGAAACGATCTGCAAATACAGTTGCATCGGTATCGATCTCTGTAGAGTTGGTGATAAAGGTGGCAGTGGTTCCGCCATCAAAAATGGTTATTGTATCGAGGCAGCTCTCTGGAATTTCAGCAAAAGCAGCAATTGGGTCTACTAGACGAAAGCGCTCACTACCTGGTTCGCTACTTGAGAGTAAAAGATTGAGCGCATAGGCTGGGGCTAGGCCAGGCATAGCGTTACCACTTTCATCTTTAAGGATTGCGCAAGGAATTCTTAGTGTTGCTGTAGTACTGTCAAATTGTGCTCTCGCTAGGTCGCCCCAGAAGTTGTTCTGGGCATTGACTGCAGAAGTGGAAAAAGTCGCAGCGAGAACAGTGGAGAATAATAACTTTTTAAGCATAAAAATTAGTCCCTTAAAAGAATGTACCAATTCAATGGAAGTTCATAGGGTGGTTACCACAAAAGGAATGAAACGCCTTAATCGCATGTGCTTACACTTAAGCTTGTCATTAGCAATAATTGGATTATACGAAGGGGCTTAACATCTCCTTCGAATGGACAGGCGGGAATTTCACAATTCTTCGAGGCGAGCTTTTAGGTCTTCTAGAACCAGTAATGCTTCAGCAAAGGGCGGATATTTCTGGATCAATTCGGCATAAACCCTATTCATCTCTTCTGTTTCCTGAACTACATCCGCGCTCAGGTTTTCTAGTTCAGCGATGCCAGACCATTCATGTATTAGACTCTGGACTTGGCGGTTCCTTGCATTTGTCCAGAACACCGGCTCACACACGCGTTGGGGTATTCGCGTTCCAGTGAGAGCGACTTCACGACACTCGATATCCAGTTCAGAATTACCGTTACGTTCATTATAGAAACTGAAAATATCGCCTTCGACACGAATAATCTGCTCTCTTACAGCTCGCTTGGACAATTCCCCAATGACTATAATCTCTTCAATCTCAGATTCATTAGCATTTTGTGCGAAGGACAAGGAGCTTATTGATAGAATTGAAATTGTCAGGAGGAATTTTTTCATAGTACACCTGCTATACAGAAACTTTCGCTTATTATAAATGGAAAGCTCACACTTGCGGTAATCACGTTACTGGTTTTTCCAATTTATACGATCTATTTGGCTATCACTAACCCTAATTCATTGGGCAGTTCCTAAGTTTAGTGCTAATGCTGCATCTTCGAATCAATGATAGTCTTTGGCATACGATATTGCGATTACTCTGATTTATTTTCGAGCAAATCGATCGTTTTTTGCAGAATCGGCACCACTCTATAGTAGTAACAAGGAGTAATTAGTAGTGAGGCAAAACCAATGGGCATTATTCTCAGGTCAACAGCTTGCCTCTGCCTATGCTTTGGAAGCTGATGCGTTTGGTGCAATTGCAATGGCTCCTAGCTTTAATAATCTGATTAGTCAATTCAATGACTACGATGATTATTTAAAAGGCTTACGCAATGACCCTGCCCATCAGCAAATTGTGGGGATGTTATCGAAAAATAATGGAATCATCGATACGGCAGTTCCGACCAAAGAATTGGTTCAACTTTTCTGTCAGGCTCAAATAGCTGCGTGTTCTGAGCTATTTAATGGTTGGAAAATTAGTAGCTCACAACTCAATCGAAATGAGCTGCGGGCACTTGTGGAACGAGCTAGCGCTGGAATAATAAACATCCCACAAATTCCGGTTGAAACCCCTGTGGGTCAATATAGTGACTCTCAAAGACAGTTATTGAGTGGGATAAACGTTATTCAGAATGTAGACACTGTTCGTGTATTACAGATACTTAAGTTGCTAGGTCTGATCTCGACCCTAGCCAAAGAGCATCACCAGCTTTCTCTGGGGGTTGGTAATGGTTACCGTGACCTTTTCGGGATTCACCTTAATCCTAAAATTACCATGGTTCAGGAAGGGTCCAGTGTAAAACTTCATTTCGAAACTCAGGAGAGGCAGGCGGCCCATACGGTTCTAGTCGACAATGATCCAATCTATAAGGATCACTTTGAAGCACTAAATCAGAAAGAGGAGGGACGGGTGCTGGCGCTGAATACTGATGCTGAAAAATCTCTCGAGGTGCTTGCAAAGAAGCAAGAAGGGTCAGATCTAAAACAGCGCAATTTAGTAGTGTGTTTGCGAATCGACCACCACATGATTCCAGACAGCAAAAACTTTATCCATCTGATTGGCAGAGTAATCGACTCAAATGCAGACTTGATTATGACGATTGGGGCCGGAAATAATCTCACAGAATTTGAAGGTAGGCTCCAATGCTTTGATGAAATGTCAGCCTACTTGGCTCAAATTGGTCTAAAGCCCATTCGAATTTTGTTGCATGGGAAAGGGTCGTCAGCAGAGCAGCGAAACCGTCCCAATTTCGGGCAGCTTGCTTATACCAGCTATCAGATATTGTATTGCTCACTTGACCGGAATCGAATTATTTAGAATGAAGGATTATTCAGAAAATTCTGGTCTTGGTTTGGAATCTCGATCATCTCTACGCTGTGCCAATTCATAGAGCATAGTAACAAGGCAGTCTCACCTGGGTTGCACAGGTAATCAGAGCATTGATTCTTTGTAGGGCGTAAGCGTGACTATTTACCTTAGGCGAACAATAACTCACTTCATGACAATTGGTCGCCGGTCGTTATACCGAGACGATCATGAATATCTTGGCTTCTCAGTGCGTAAACATATTCTACCTGTTTTGATGCCCTGGACTATATCCATAAAGGTCTCTATGCTCCCTGTTCTTTACCAATTACCGTTTCTTTACGATGCGAAATAGTGAAACCAGAAATCCGCCGGATTCAGAACTTACTGAGCTTTCCGGCCTCTATGACATTCAAGATTACATTGGTACGGAGAAACTTTGTAGAAGTCTGCTTACAACTTATCCAGATTCTGCAGTTGTTTTAAATATCTTCGGTGTTGTGCTCGAAGCTCAGGGGAAGTCAAAAGAGGCGCAGGAGGCCTATGAAGATGCGATTCGAAGAAACCCTGACTATCCAGTTGCTTACAATAATTTAGGTTTCTTGTTGAATTCTCTCGGTCGTCTTGAAGAAGCAATCGAAAAATTTAAGAAAGCGGTTGAATTAGACCCTGGAGACGGGGATGCGCGCAATAATATAGGTGTAATATTTCAAAACCTTAATCAACATGAGCAGGCTTTGACTCATCTGGCGAAAGCAGTAGCGCTTGATCCAAATAATCCCGCAGCATACTTTAATTACGCAAATTCCCTGAAAGTCACTGGTAAAAATGTTGAAGCCCTAGAAAAATATAATCGGGCTATTAAATTGCATCCATCTTTTTCACTAGCGTTTAATAATCGAGGCAACCTTTTAGAGAGCATGGAGAGATTTGAAGAAGCTAAGAGAAGTTATTCAAGGGCAATCGAATTAGATCGAGGCTATGGGCGAGCGTATAGCAATCGAGGGATCGTCGAAAAAAAACTCGGCAATTATTCAGGAGCTCTTAGAGATTTTAGCAAAGCTATCGCGCTAGATCCTTGGCATCCAGATAATCCTAATGAAGACGCTAATTTTAAATTTAGGCTGTATATCAATCTAGGAGATATACAACTGTACTTTAAAGAATATGACAAGGCCCTGGAATCTTACAATTTTGCAGCTGAAATTGAACCCAATAATTTAGATGTAGCGGCATTCAAAGGCAATGCTGTTATAGGGCTAGGGAATTTAAGTAAAGGCCTTCAGCTTAGACAAGAGTCATTTGGTTTTGTCTCTTTCGATTTATCGAAAGGTATTTCGATTATTCATGGGCTGAGCGGCTGAACCGTAAACCCCGTCTCTTTTGTTGGCGGGTATGGGCACTGTTGCTCCGATTTAAGCGTTTTCTTCTCAATCCTCTGGACTTAGTGGGGGATAGCCCCAAGTATCTGATTCAGAAAATACTTCCGCAAACCCCTAAAAATAGAATACAGTGTGCTTTTATCCAGTTGGAGGAATCTCCCATGAAGCGCCTTGCTATCGCGTTCCTTTCAATGGCTATCCTGCTCCCAATGCAGGTCCTAGCTCAACAAGAAGAGTCTTATGACTATTGGCAGCACCAGCGAGAAATGGTGCGTCGTGGTCAACATGCCATATTCATGTGCAATGGCCTGTTTACGTCAGAGAGGACCCTTGATCAACTTTATGATTGGGAGTTGGAATTCTTTCGCGACCCTATCGGCAACCCTAGTGGTGGTGACTACAGCGTAGATTGGGACAAGCAGGCCGTTGAAATAGGCGCGCCCGGTGCGGTTCCTATTATGCGTGCTGCGTTTAGGGAGGGCATTGGTTGTGTCATTATGCCGCCGGATCAGAATTTAGATGATATTGATCGTCTGCCTGAATTAACGCTTCCTTACCCTCCCGGTGATGCTTCTAGAATTCCTTGGCCAGATGGAGATCTGGTTGAAGATTCTTCGCTTCCTGCAAATATTGATCAATCGATTTTGCAAGCCGCATCTAATTGGGCCTTTGAGCGCCCGTCCGATGAACAACAAACAGTAAGTCTATTGGTTGTTTATAAAGGGCAAATTTTGCATGAACGTTATGCTGATGGGTTCGATATGACTACCCGCACTCGGACTTGGTCGACTGCTAAAAGTATTGCTTCGACCCTCATTGGAATGTTGGTTGATGACGGCAGGCTCGAACTTGATGCGCCTCTCGGCTTCGATTGGCTTCCCGAGAGCCGTTCACCAGAAACAGATCCTAGAAACGATATCACTCTGCGGCATGTTCTAAATATGAGTAGCGGATTAGAAACTGTAGATAATCGTGGCATGGAATACGCTATAGGATCAGGCCTCTCCTACTGGGCAGGAGCAAGTTCAGTTGAGGGCGCACGCAGCCGTGCGGTTATTCGCGAGCCCGGAACGCATTGGGATTATGAGAATTACGATACCTTGCTTGGGGTTTATGCCATGAAATTGGCACTGGGCGGTGAGCGTGAATATGCAGAATTCCCTCGAAAGGCTTTGCTCGATAGAATTGGAATGCGCAATACATTGGTAAGTACTGATAGATTTGGAGACTTTGTTTTAAGTAGCCAGGTTTACACCAATGCAAGAGACTTGGCACGTTTTGGATTGTTATATCTACAAGGTGGGATCTGGAACGGAGAAAGACTCATCTCTGAAGATTGGATTGGCTTTTCACGAACTCCCGCTCCTGCAACCGCTGAGATAGGCAATATATACGGTGGTCAATGGTGGCTTGTTCCTGATAATCGAGAGGATGTTCCGAAGGATGCATACTCTACTTCAGGCAATCGAGGCCAGTACACAATTGTGGTTCCGACTCACGATCTTGTTATCGTGCGCAGAGGTCTTGATTATGGGCGGCAAGGGTTTGATCGATGGGGACTGACTAGAGAAGTATTAAAAGCTATCAATTAATTACTGAGCGAAGATAAAGAGTGGAGGTGAGTTAGCCGTGAACCAACTAAGTAGGGCCCTCAGTTTTCTGGCGATCATTTCGAGTATTGCTCTAATCATATCGAGTACAACAGCACAGGAAACCGCAACTCCTCCGCTCGAGGTTCCTAGAATCGATAGAGTTCAAAAGCCATGGACTGCTGCTGAGGCATCAATTCTCTCGCCAAGGGAACGCAACGGCAGCGTCCTGGGCGTGTGGTCAACCTGCGCAAATGCGCCTGCGCTTTGCAATGCCTGGTTAGAATTTACTGACTATTTGTTGCAGGAATCTACCTTACCCATTCGCGACCGAGAGTTATTAATTCTCAGAATTGGTTACTTAAACCAGGGTGCCTATGAATGGGCAGCGCACAGAGGTTTGGCATTATCAGTAGGGATTAGCGAAGAAGAGCTAATAGGCATAGCCGAAGGGTCTTCTGCAACAGGCTGGAGTGAGTGGGATGCAACTTTACTTCGTGCTGCTGAAGAGCTGCATGAAAGTGCTCTTGTTTCCGATGCAACATGGGATGTTCTCGCAGAGCGCTATACCAAACGACAGATGATGGAGGCAGTATTTACTGTAGGCCAATACAATATGGTAGCTATGTATCTCAACAGTTTGGGAGTCCAGTTTGAAGAGGGGTGGATTGGCCCCCCAATACCATAACTAAACTCTGAACCGAGGAATTACCACAGGTCGATCGATATCTAGGCGTTTGTGATCATGGATCAATAAAGGCTAATGATTTTATGAGTATGCTCATGACCGCTTTAATTCTGAGAGAGGTTGGTAAATATTCCTAGAAACGGTTTGATCAGCTTAAGGTTGGTGCAGAATCTAAAAATAAATAGTTGTATGATCACCCCACATAATTACTTAAGAGCAATTAACTATGAAAAACCTGATTAAAATGTTTGCCGCTTCTACCTTCTTAACTATGTCGATCATTTTTTCTTATGCAGCGAGTAATGAGTGGGTAACGCTAATCGATGGAACGGAAGGGATGGAAAATTTTAACATCGTTGGTGATGCTAATTGGCATACTGATGCGGCTTCGGTTCGTGCAACCGAAGGCAGTGGAGCTTCATGGTTAGTAACAAAAGAAAGTTTCAGTGACTTTGTGATACGGGTTGAATTCTGGGCCAGCCATGATGCAAATAGCGGTATTTATATGCGTTGCGCAAATCCAGATCGTATAACCGATCGTGATTGCTATGAGGCGAACATTTTTGATCAACGACCTGATGCATCATTTGGTACTGGTGGCATTGTACATGTAGCCCCAGTTGATGAGCCCCGTCCGACAGCTGGGGATAAATGGAATACTTATAAAATCACAATGAATGGTGATCATTTAGTCGTAGAACTTAATGGAAAAATTACTGCTGATGTAAGAGACAGCAAACTTTCTGCAGGGCCCATTGGGTTGCAGTGGGGAAGAGGAGAACTGCGTTTTCGAAAAGTTGAAATAATGGAACTGTAATATATTGCAGTTAAACGAAAAAAGGTCAGGATGTTTCCACACCTGGCCTTTTTCTTTTAGCAAAAGATTAATTGCCTAGTATTCGTCGTATCCCTCAGTAAACTCTATGCGCACACCACGTGGGTCGATGATGTAAGCAATATTCAAATCGATCGCAGGTATTTCTCTATAAGGTACCTGAAATTCGATGCCAGCAGCTTCTAGTTTGCGACAAAATTCCTCAAGCCCATCAATTTCGAAACCAATATGATCAATCGCTGTGCCTTGGGTGGCCTGCCGGCCTGGGCGTGACCCACCGAATGACATGTTCATTCCTGGCACGTTTGTGGTGGTTCCTATTGCTCCCCGTGGTCTGACTTCTAAATTAAATATGTCTGTGTACCAGGCAAGTAATTCTTCATGACCTTCGAGGTTGAAATGAATGTGGTACCCAGTTACTTCTTGTTGCAAACCTTGATCTTCTTGAAGTTCTACACGTGCGCCATTAGGAAAATCTATAAATGCATTTATTTGTCCTTCGGCACCAACAAATGTATCTCCAGTGAATCCGTTGGGCTCACTACCGAGAGCCGCAGCCCACTGAGTAGTAGTTACTGGGAGGCCATCTGCTCTCCATTTGTCGAGGAATCTTTCCATGTTGCGTACTTTGAAACCAAAATGATCCATGACAGTTTCACTTGAAGGCATGGAAGGGTCGCTGGGAGATAACGCGACAAGCGTGTTGTTGAGAACGATAGCAGTAAGCAAAGGTTCGCCTTGTGCGTTGCTACCCTTTCTTACCGTACGGCCACCGAAATGGTCTTCCAGGATTTGTATGTGTCGGTCCATATCTGACACGTTAAGGTGAACATGGCCGTAGGTCAGACCGTCTTCGTTGAAGCTAGCCAGCATCTGGCTATGAGCTGGGACTGAGAGCAGGCAAAGTAAAGCTATCGCTGAGAAAATTCGCATAATATTCCTCCTTTATTATTAGTGTTATCCGCAATTGACCTGAGCATAAAGCTATTGGAGCCCGGAGTCTATTAAAGGGCATGGTGAAGCTGTATTCAGGCCATTGTCGGCATAGCAAAAGCTCCGTAAACTCTGTCATTTCTGGAATTGGAAATAAATTGTGTCAAACCAGCGCAATCGCACACACAAGCGTTAAACACTGCTCATGGTCGCTTCGATGAAATCAATAATTCAGGCTTTTCTTCTTACTTTGGTGCTCAATATCAGTGGAATTTCTATAGCTCAAGAGGCGCTCGAGCGAGTTAGCGTTCAACCTTTTGGCACACTGCAAGATGGTAGAAATGTGCAATTGTTTACACTGGTAAACGAACAAGGTATGTCAGTTCGGATTCTCGATTTGGGAGGAATTATCGTCGGCTTGACCGCGGCGGATTTTGATGGGAATTTCGTTGATGTCACTACAGGATTTGACAACCCACAGCCCTATGCTAATGGCGCAGGGTTTATGGGAGCGATTGTAGGAAGATATGCAAACCGTATCGCTAATGGAAAATTTTCACTCGATGGCGCTCAATATTCCTTGGCACAAAACAATGGTGACAATGCCATTCACGGCGGGCTGGTTGGTTTTGATAAAAAGGTTTGGGAATCCGAATTTTTTTCTAACAATAACGAAGCTCAATTAGTTTTAAAAACAGTGAGCGATGATGGGGAAGAGGGCTTCCCCGGCCGAGTTGAAGTCAGTGTCGTCTACAAGCTGACGGATCAGAATCAACTATCCATCGACTACTACGCGACAACAGACAAGGCAACCGTAATCAATCTCACCAATCATGCTTACTTTAATTTGGACGGCCATGATTCAGGCTCTATAAGCAATCATGAAATCATGATAAATGCTAATCGCTACACGCCGGTAGACAATGAATCTATACCCACTGGTGAGATTGCAGAAGTTGCAAATACCCCTTTGGATTTTCGAGCGGCAAAATTAATTGGGAAAGATATTGAATCACCCCACCAGCAAATTCAATTTGGCTCAGGGTTTGATCACAATTTTATTATCAATCACGATGAACCTGGCCAGATGACGTTGGCAGCTTCAGTTTATTCATCAAAGTCAGGGCGAATCATGAATGTCTATACTGATCAACCTGGTATTCAGTTCTACACGGGCAATTTTCTGAATGGTCAACTAGAAGGAAAAGCGGGAGCCGTCTATGGGCGTCGCAGTGCTTTTTGTCTGGAGACACAGCACTACCCTGACAGTCCCAACAAGCCTGGATTTCCATCCACAATACTGCGTCCAGGGGATCAATACGAAACCCGCACGATTTTCGAATTTTCCTCTAGTCCAGCACAAGGTTAGCCATTTCTAAACTCCAGATTTCATTAGATTTTTGAACGTATTGCTCTTAATATACCCGTTGATCACAATGGGGCATCCAGGCGACTCAAAAGAAGGAATTGGTGGAGGCGCCGCAAGAATGCTAGCGTTTTGTGCTTTGATGCGCTTATTCTAATAATTAGAACAATACGAAGGAGCACCTCTCCACCATGAAATCAGGGAATTTGCTCAAGATTATTTCTACCCTGGCAGCAATGCTTGTTTCTGCAAATAGCGCAGCACAAGCTTCTGATTCGTTAAGCTATACAGAAGATATTCTTCCTCTTTTTGCCACCACCTGCTTAGATTGTCACGGCCCTGATGAAACTCGGCGCATGATGAATTTGCGTTTAGATACTCAGGAATTTTTATCCAGTCATATCGTACCGGGCAATCCTAGTGAAAGCTTAATTTATCAACGCATTACCCATGGTGATGCTGTAAGAAAGATGCCGCCGGTTTCCAGTGGCCGATCACTCACAGACGAGCAGATCGAAACAGTTCGTTCCTGGATTACTAGTGGTGCCGAGTGGGGTGCAGACCTTAGTGCTGCCGAGCAAGCGGATCTGTTGCTGGTTGCTGAACGTCAAGTAAATTTCACTAGAGAAGTGCGTCCGATTCTCTCTCGCAATTGTTTTCAATGTCATGGCCCTGACGACCAGAATAGGCAAATGGGATTGCGTTTGGATAGTCCGGAAGGCTTTTCAGGAGAACGAGGTGCTTTTGGTGGTCCGGTAGTGCTTCCGGGTAATGCTCAAGATAGCTTGTTGTTTCAACGCATTTCTGCTTCAGCTGAAAACATTCGAATGCCAAGAGACAGAGAGGCTCTAACTGAAGATGAAATCGAAACTCTAAGGTTATGGATCAATCAAGGAGCGCAGTGGGAAAGTCACTGGGCTTTCGTTCCACCTGAAAAACCAAACGTTCCAGCAGCCAGTGATGAAAGTTGGCCGATAAATTCACTAGATAATTTCGTGCTTCGGCGTCTTGATGAAGAAGGTTTAAGTCCTTCGCAAGAAGCGGACAAAGCTACACTTATAAGAAGAGTTACCCTGGACCTTACTGGTGTTCCACCTACCCTCGAGGAAGTGAATGAATTTTTGGCAGACAATTCACCTAATGCTTATGAAAAAGTTGTAGACCGTCTATTGCAATCACCACGTTTTGGCGAACGTATGGCAGTTGAGTGGTTAGATGCAGCTCGCTACGCAGATACAAATGGCTACCAAACTGACGGTGAACGCTCGATGTGGCGCTGGCGTGATTGGGTCATTAATGCCTATAACGATAACCTCCCTTTTGATCAATTTACTGTAGAGCAGCTTGCTGGAGATATGTTGCCTAATGCGACTCTTGATCAACGCATTGCTACTGCTTTTAATCGCAATCACAGTTTGAGTGCCGAGGGTGGCATTGTTCCGGAGGAATTTCTTGTCGAGTATGCCGTCGATCGTGTCGCTACGACTTCAACAGTTTGGCTTGGATTAACTTTCGCCTGTGCCCGTTGTCATGATCATAAATTTGATCCTCTACAGCAAAGAGAGTTTTACGAATTTTCTGCGTTTTTTAATAATATAGATGAACGCGGCAAGGGATTTAAATACGTTAATTCACCCCCGTTTATTGCAGCTCCCACCCGTGATCAGCAGTCTGAGCTGAAGGAATTAGAGGAAAGATTAGCAAAAGCGAGACTAGCTTTTGCAGAGTTGGAGAATACGATTAATGCGGAACAAGAGCAGTGGGAGGATTCTGTTGTTGGCTCAAGTGACATCGATGCGGAAGTTGATTGGAATTTAAAAGAAGGGCTGTTAGTTCATCATGCTTTAGATGGAGATATTTCTGGAAGTCAAGTTGGACAAATTGTCGAGGCGACACTTGAGAATGGCCTTCCGCATTTTGTCGATGGGCGCATTGGAGCTGCAGCCAGTTTTGATGGGGATAGATTCATCACTGCTGGTAACTCTCCAAATTTGGGTTATGAGAATGAATTTACTCTGTCTGCTTGGGTGTATCCAACTGCTGATACTGGTGTAATTTTCTCTCGCGCTAGTGAAGGAGACCAGGGAGAAGTTGGTTGGGGACTTTATCTTGAGAACGAGAAAATCCGACTAAATTTATCAACGCGAACACTTGATGATGGAGTTGCCGCTGAAACTATTCAATCGATTCAGCTTAATCGCTGGCAACACATCACTGCGACTTATGATGGATCGAAGACGCCCGACGGTATACGGATTTATGTGAATGGAGAGTCGCGTGAATTGGAAGGGTTGTTAGACCTTGTAGGAAATCGATTGCCTCAGCGCTACCCACTGCGTATCGGTGCAAGCGGCTCTTCGAAGCCTAATTTCCAGGGTAATCTAGACGATATCCGCATCTATGGCAGAGTGTTGCCTCCAGAAGATGTGGCAGTCGTGGCGACTGCCGAAACCATTACCGAAATCGCAGGTATGGATTCGAATAGCCGAAGCCCGGCGCAGTCTGACAAGCTAAGCTTAAGTTTTCTTAATCAATATGCCTCGCCAGAAATTCGCGCTTCTTATTCAAAGGTACAAGATCTAGAGAATCAGCGAGAAGAGCTTCGGGAAAGCTTTCCCACAGTTATGGTTATGGAGGAAATGACACCACGGCGCCCTACTTACCGACTAAATCGAGGTGTTTATGACAATCCCGGAGAGGAAGTATTTCCCAATACCCCCTCTATTCTGCCACCGTTGCCAGCCGGTGATAAAAACCGATTAACTTTTGCCAACTGGTTGGTAGATGTTGAAAACCCTTTGATGAGTCGGGTTACGGTTAATCGATTTTGGCAAATGTACTTTGGTACGGGAATAGTCAAAACTGCTGATAATTTCGGATCACAGGGTGAATATCCATCTCACCCAGAGTTGCTTGATTGGTTAGCTACCAGCTTTGTTGATTCTGGTTGGGATATTAAGGAAATGCAGCGCTTAATAGTGACAAGTGCTACCTATCGACAGTCGTCCGCAGTCTCTCCGGAGATGATAGAAAGAGATCCGGAAAACCGCTTGTTAGCTCGTGCTACTCGAATGCGTTTGCCTGCGCAAATGATTCGAGACCAGGCTCTCGCTATATCAGGTCTACTAACTGAAAAGATTGGAGGCCCTTCAGTGGGTCCGTATCAGCCAGCCGGGTTGTGGGATGACATCGTAGAGCGTGGTCAGGAATACCAGCAATCAACCGGTGAAGATTTGTATCGCCGCAGTCTTTATACCTTTTGGAAACGGACCCGCCCAGCACCTGCAATGATTACGTTCGATTCTTCTACTCGTGAGACTCACATTGTTGCGCCTACGCGAACCAATACGCCACTTCAAGCGCTGAACCTAATGAATGACGTTACTTATACCGAAGCTGCGAGGGCATTGGCGCAAAGGGTTATGCAGCAAGGTCTTAACGTAGATGACAATCTGACTACCATGTATCGAATCGCGACTGCTCGCGAACCTCAAGCAAGAGTGCATAGTGTTCTGGCGGGCGCTTTTGAAGAGCATCTCCAAGAATACAGATCTAATAGAGCTTCCGCATTGCAGTTAGTAAGCGAAGGGGAATCTGAACGTGACGAGACCCTTGATATTGTGGAACTTGCTGCCTACCAAATGGTTGCCAGTTTAATCTTAAATTTGGATGGAACTATCACCAGGGATTAATGCAATGAACCCAATTGATGAACTCAAACAACAATTGACACGACGAAGTTTCTTAGGCCTCTCAAGTAGCTGCTTGGGTGCAGCTGCTCTTGATTCGCTTTTAAGTAAAGA
>Ga0206678_10000377_pt1 | contig 28328 bp, 20 predicted proteins | sample M180m12015metaG_FD_155453 | JGI IMG/M metagenome (GOLD analysis project Ga0206678, IMG submission 155453) | Ammonia-oxidizing marine archaeal communities from Monterey Bay, California, United States - M1 80m 12015 | ecosystem: Environmental > Aquatic > Marine > Intertidal zone | place: USA... | reverse complement strand
TAGATTTGTCATTAATTGATTTTACTTTTCCTGATATTTTTCCGACTATATTCTCTTTATCAGTTTTTGAATTTGAGATTTTTGTTTCTTGAGAAAATAAAATAAAAGGAAATAAAAAGAAAAAAATTATCTGCTTCATATTTAATTTGGTTTATTCATAAATAAGTTTTTATCATTTATTATTTTTGCTACTCCATCAGGAACAGCTTCTTCCCATGTACCTATTTGATTTGTTTTAATTTTTTTGAGTATGTCTCTTGAAAAAATTCCGAGTGTATAAGAGTTGTAATTTAGATCCTTAATTCTACCGTTATAATGAAGGTAATTATATAAATCTTTAACTCTTGGATGAACAGGTATATTCGTACTGTTTAAAAGTTTAGTTTTATTATTTGGTTTATATGGATATAAGTAAAATTTAATATCTCTTGTGAAAATTACTCCAAAAGCTTCCATAATACCACCATTTAAATTTCTGTAGTATTTTTCTTCAAACATATCTACCAAATTATCAACACCTAATATTACACCCATTCTAGATTTTGTGAATTGGGATAAATATTCTATAATCTTATAAAACTTTTTATAGTTTGAAATCATAACTGTATAGCCTAATGAACATAAAATATCAGCTCTGTCTAAAAAATCTTGCTCATCTACTTCTCCATCTGCTTTTAAATTACTTAGAGTGATTTCAAAAAGAATTTGAATTTTATCCTTGTTAACTTTTTTGGAATTTTTAAAAGCTGTAAGACCATTTTCTAACATATCAATATTTACTTTTGTTACTGGTCTAAATGATCCTCTCATTGTTAGGATATTCTTTTTATAAAGTATATCAGAAGGTTGTTTGTTTTTGCCATCTGGAGTAAAGATTACAGCATTAGTCATTCTTTCTTTAACAAGTGTTAAACTTAACAATCTATTATCTACATTTTTAAAATTTGGACCTGTTGCTTCAACCATATCGATTTCAAATTGCTCCTTTTCAAGATTATCATAGGCTCTTTTTAAAATTTCCTTTGGATCTTTTTCATTAAAGCAAGCATGAAGAATATTAGTTCCTATAATGCCGATAGTTTCTTGCTGCAGTTTAGCATCTTGATCATTTAAGATTATGTGAATAATAAAATCAGAAGGTTTTTCCTTAGGGTCATTTTGAAATCTAACACCAATCCACCCATGTCCTTTAAGTGTTTTTGAATAATTAATTGTTGAAATTGTATCTGCATATGTAAAGAATTTTGACTTTGAATATTTTTTTCTATCTAATCTTTCATCTAATAATTGATACTCATGATCAAGCATTTTCTCTAATCTAGATTTACATACGTATCTGGAGTCATCTTCTTTTCCATAAATAGCATCAGAAAAATCTCTATCATATGCAGACATTGTTTTGGCTATAGTTGTGGAAGCAGCTCCCGCTTTAAAAAAATGTCGTACCACTTCTTGACCTGCACCAATTTCAACAAACGAACCGTATATTGATTCATCTAAATTAATCTGCAGTGCTTTTTGTCCTGCTGTTAATGTCACATTATTAGTCATACGTAAATATTTGATTGTTGCAAATTTATATAGATAATCTCTAAAATTGAATTTTTATCTATTAATTTTGCTAATAATGAAATTAATTCTATGAAGATAACATTATTAGGCACTGGTACATCTCAAGGTGTTCCTGTTATAGCATGTAAATGTAATATTTGTACTTCATGTAATCCTAAAGATAAAAGATTAAGATCTTCTGTCATGATAGAAGTTGATAATACTACAATTGTAATAGATACAGGTCCAGATTTTAGACAGCAAATGTTAAGAGAAAATGTTGATGATATAGATGCAATATTATACACTCATCATCATAAAGATCATGTAGCTGGCATGGATGATATTAGAGCATTTAATCACAAATGGAAAAAAGATATTCAAGTTTATTGTACTAATATTACAAGCAATGCACTTAGAAATGAATTTCCTTATATTTTTGATGCTCATAATTACCCAGGTGTGCCTAAAGTAAATATTAATTTGTTTGAAAATAAAATCTTTAAGATAAATAATATAGAAATAATTCCAATCAAAGCTTTGCATTATAAAATGCGCGTATTTGGTTTTAGAATAAATAAATTTGTATATTTAACTGATATAAGTGATATTTCTCAATTTGAAAAAGAAAAAATTAAAGGAGCAGATATACTTATATTAGATTCTCTTCAAAGAAAACAACATATTTCACACTTTAACTTAGAACAATCTATTAATCTTATTGAAGAAATTAAGCCAAAAAAAGCTTTGCTTACCCATATCTCTCATCATATGGGTTTACATAATGAAGTAAATAAAGAACTACCTTCAAATATTCAATTATCTTTTGATGGGCAGACTTTAAACATTAATTAATTTTTTATTTTACTTTTTTATTTAATTTTTTTATAGTTATTTTTACAAAAAAAATAATTATGAAAAAAGTTTGCCTATTATTTCTTAGTTTAGTTTTACTAAATAGTTTATTCGCTCAAAAGCACAATCATAATGATGAAAATGATGTTAGGTATCATAAATATAATCAAATTGATAAAAATTTTCAAGAAAACTTAAGAAATGCCGATTTATGGCAAAATTTTGTATCTAATAATGATGATTGGTTTGTAATCTTCAATGAAGGAAATCAATTACCACATAGAGCTTTTGGGAAACCTATTTTAGTAAATAATTTTCAAACATTTTTATTAGATTATAATTTTAACATTCCCTCTGATTTAAGGCAAATTTCTTCCGTTAAAAATGATAAATATATAACTGAAAATTTTGTCCAGTATTATAATAACTTAGAAGTTGTTGGAAGTAATATGTTTGTTAAATTTAATTTGAATAATCATCTTATTAGTTTTGGTTTAGATGTATTTAATGATATTAATATTATCACAATACCTTCAATTACTTCTCAAGAAGCTATTGAAAGCGCTAAATTGTTAATATCTAATCCTATTACAAACATAATAGTCCAGAATAAATTAAAAGTATTGGCAATAAAGAATCTTAAAAAATATGATTATCGTCTTATTTATCAAGTTAGCTTTTCTACAAATATTAGTGAAGGTCCAGCTAATTATATATGTTATGTTGATGCAAATAATGGTGAGCTATTGATGAGAAAAAATACTATATTATATGAAGCTCCACCAATAGCAACTTCAACGGTTTCAGGTGAGGTTTATCCAACTCACCCATATGATCCAGCAATTGTTCAGAATTTTCAATATTTAAAAGCAATAGATCAAAGTAATACTACAAATTATTATACTGATAATAATGGAGATGTAGTATTGCCAATGAATATTGGTACGCAAGTTAGATATAAACTAGAAGGGTTGTATGCTGATGTTCAAACTAATTCAAACACTCCAGATATTTTTCAAAACCTATCAGTTACTAATAATATAGTTTTTGATAATTCTAATTCTACAATTCAAGAAAGAACTGCATATCAAGCAGTTAATAATATTCATGATCATTTAAAAGTTGTATTCCCTTCTTTTACAGGTTTAGATAGTCCTATGGAGACTAATATTGATGAAGCTGGTAGTTGCAATGCTTTTTATAATGGTAGTTCTATTAATTTTTATGCTGCTGGGGGGGGGTGTAATGCAACGGGTAATGTAGCTGATGTTGTTTACCATGAATATGGACATGCTATTAATGGTAATAGATATAATGGAACTGGCTGGGGTGGAGGTATGGAAAATGGCGGATTAAATGAAGGGTTTGCTGATGTATGGGCATTATCTTTAACAATATCACCTATTCTTGGTATAGGCTTCTATGACAATGATCCTACAGGATTTGTAAGAAGATATGATCAAGACAGAAAAGTATATCCACAAGATCTAGTTGGAGAGGTACATGCTGATGGTGAAATTATTGCTGGTGCATTTTGGGACTTATACCTAAATCTTGGTAGTATGACTCAGATGCTTGATTTATTTAAATATGTTTATGACTCTGGAGTTGATGGTCCTGATGGAGATGAAGGCTCAATTTATACTGATATTTTACTTGAGGTTTTGTATGCTGATGATAATGACGGAGATTTAAGTAATGGTACTCCTAACGATAATGATATTATCGATGCATTTAATCAACATGGGATAACCTTACTTTCTAATGCTGTTATATCACATAACCCAGTAACAACTTCAAATCCAAATGTTGGAATAACAATAAATGCAAATATTGGTATGACTTACCCTTGGGCATTGGGAGCAACTAATTGTTTCTACAGAGTTAATGATATTAGTAATTGGACAACACTAAGTATGACTGGTACAACATCTTTTACCACAACTATTCCAGCACAATTACCTGGAACTATTGTAGCTTACTATATATCTCTTCTTGATAATTATGGAAATGAATCAGGCGTAACACCGATGGCTTCTAATTTGTTACCTATTACTAATGCAAATCCACCAAACTTTGTTCTAGTAGGATATGAAATGGTTGAAGAAGAAGATTTTGACTTTAATTTTGGATTTTGGCAAACAGGAAGTAGTGATGATAATGCAACGACTGGACTTTGGGAAATAGGTATGCCAATTGGCTCATACACAGATAACGGTGACAATGTACAAACTGATGAACAGCATACTATTGGTGGTTTGCAATGCGCTTACACAGGAAATGCATCTTCATCTGCATCAGGTATTGGTGAAAATGATGTAGATGGTGGGCATACAACTTTATTTTCTCCTTATTATGATCTTACTGATTATACTAATCCTGCTTTTTCATATTGGAGATGGTTCACCAATAATACAGGTGCTAATCCAGGAGCAGATTGGTGGCAAGTTCTTATTACTGATGATGGGAATAATTGGGTATATGTTGAAAATAATTTAACATCTGATATCAACTGGAGAAATTTTGCTTTTAGAGTTAAGGACTATGTTACGTTATCCAATAATATTCAATTAAAGTTTATTGCATCAGATAGTTTAAGACCTGGTCAGAATCTTGATGGTGGAAGTCTAATTGAGGCTGCAGTTGATGATTTAAAACTATATGAAAGTCAGGGTGCTACTACATCATTAAACTCGTTAAATGTAATTGAACCAAGATTAATTAAAATTACTGATTTGTTAGGAAGAAATGTTAGTAAAAATAATATTGGTAACAATACTACACTTATTTATTTTTATGATGATGGAAGTACTCAGAAAGTATTAGTAAATGATTAATTAACTTTAAATATCCCTTTATTAATTATACCTAAGGCTTTTCCTCTCATTTTAGTTCCAATAAATGGTGTGTTTAAAGATTTTGATTTGATATCATCTGCTGTAAATTCCCATTCTTTTTCTGGGTCAAATAATGTTATGTTTGCTGTATTACCGATGTTAATACTTATTTGAGGTAATTGTAAAACTTTTCTAGGATTAATAGATATTTTCTCTATTAACAAACTTAGTCCAATTTTAGGAACAATGTACTTACATAATAGACCAAAAGCACTTTCTAAGCCAATTATACCATTTAATGCATTATCAAACTCAACTTTCTTATGTTCATCAGAAATAGGAGTATGATCAGAACTAATAACATCAATTGTATTGTCTTTAAGTGCCTTAATTAATACATTAATATCTTCATTTTCTCTTAAAGGAGGTAAAACCTTGTATCTGGTGTCAAAATTATTAATGTCATTTTCAGTTAAAAATAAATTATGTAAGGCTACATCTGCAGTTATTGTGAGGCCTTTTCTCTTTGCAATTTTAATTTTATTTACAGAATCTTTTGTAGAAATATAACTTAAATGTAATCTAGAGTTAGCATACTCAAGTAGATTAATGTCTCTATCAACCATCATTGCTTCAGCCATATAAGGAATACCTACTAATCCTAACCTTGTGCTTGTTTTTCCTTCATGCATCACTCCATTTTTTGACAAACTTACATCATTAGGATAATTCATTATTAAGGCATTACAGTCAATAGAATATAGCATTGCAACTTTCATGACATCATTCCTCATTAATGAGTTTTTATCATCAGTAAAAGCTTTACAGCCACCCTCTGCCATGTCATGCATTTCAACTATTGAATCTCCAATAGAATTTTGTGTAATATTTCCCGCAGGTAATACATCAACAACTAAATTACTAGTTTTATTTAATATAGAATCAATCATACTTCTATTGTCTATAGATGGTATATTGTTAGGCATTAACATTACTCCAGTAAAGCCACCTTTAACAGCTGCATTACATCCTGTATCTAAAGTTTCATTGTGTTCAAAACCAGGCTCTCCAAAATTAGCATGCAAATCAAACCATCCTGGTGATATATGAAGATTTTCATATGTAAATTCAATATCAGAATTTTTAGTATCTGATTTTTCTTTATAATTAATGGATTTTGCAATTTGATCTATTTTTCCATCCTTAATATATACGTCCATTATCTCATTATTAAACTTTGAGTTAGGATCAATTATTTTTGCAGACTTCAATAATATATTCATAATTAGCTTATTTTTAAAAGAAAAATTTCAATTACAAAGAAAATTAATGAAAGTATTAAAGCTAACTTCCAAAATTCTTTACCAATATCTTTTTCTGTTATTATAGATTTAAATGATTTATTTTTAGATGATAATACATCAATATTTATAAATTTATTTTTCGAAATAAATTCTTCAATTTCATTAATAGATAGTGATATAGTATTATTCTCTATATTTTTGTAGTTATATGCTACATAGTTCACAGTACTATCTTTAATATTGATTGAATAGATGCCATTTTTTGTTATTTGATTATTAACATCTAGTTCTAGCACCCCATTATTAATTTTAAGTGTTGGAACAATATCAATTTGATCAAGTTTAATATGTGGTAATTCATTTTTGGGAATTTCATTATTAATTATAACTTTATCTTTATTATTAATAATATTGTAAACATTTTGAATTTGTAAAGATGTATTAGCAATATTTATTAAAGTAGGAACAAATAGAGCATGAGTTGTAAAATTATTAAACGATTCATCTAACGGGCTAGAAAATTGATAAATTAATCCTGATCCATTTGAGAAAGAACTTAGAAATTCATTATTATTAGCGTAATTTATGATTTGTGAACTATAATTTCTTTTGTTAACTAAATATGACTTAGAAGCAATTGGAAAATTTATCTTCTCATTAGAATTTGAAAATACATTTTTATATATTGGATGATCAGAAATAAACTTATTTATTTTAATATTACCTGTGTTAACATTAGAAATCAGATTTATATTTAATGCATCTAACATCAAGTTATAGTTATAAATATTGTCAAGATTTGAAGGCGGAACAATTATTAATGATCCACCGTTTTGAGTAAATAATTTCATACTATTTAAAAGTCCTGTGCTTAATGAAATCACTTCATTTAAGATAATTAGATTCTGATTCTCTATTAGGTTGTAATTAATGTTGCCTATATTATTTGAAAAATAATTAAATAGAGTAGAGTCTTTTTTAAACAGAGATAAGAAAGCTTTATTATCATTATTTTCATTTATGCTGTAAACATTAATTTTATTAACAGATGGAATAGAAAAATAAAATTTATTATCATAACTTACTGGATTATCATTTGTTTGAATGTGACCATTTAAAAATCTTTTTTTTGTAGATAGAAAAGCAAATGAAATAGTCTTTTTTTCACCAGATAATAGAGATAATGACTGTTGTGATTTTTGTTTATCATCGATAAAAAGAAAAATTACTTCATCTGTAATATCTTGTGAACTATTATTAGATAAGTTTACGTTTATAACAACATCAATATTATTATCAAAAATAGGTTCATTTATAAAAACACTGTCAATTGAAATATTTGTTACATCTTGATTTTCAATAATTATAAATGTAACACTACAATCTAAATTCATCTCATTAAGCGAACTACTGATAAATGTGCTCTTTTGAAAGTCAGAAATATAATATAAATGATTTTTTATAGAGAGAGACTCTACTTTGGATAAAATATCTTTAAAAGATTTAATTTCAGAGTTTGAACTTATGTTGTCAATTTGACGTTTAATAGCATCCTTTGTGTAGGGAAAGTTATTTATAGATAAAAAACTATTAGTAACAAGGAAAAAATCATGATTTTCAGAGTAAGAATCAATTATTTCAAAAGCCTTTTTTTTTGCAATATTTAAAAGATTACCACTACCAAAATCAATATCCATGCTTAAAGAATTATCTAAATAAATAAATACATCATTCTTTTCGGATATATTTTTCGAAGGAATAAAAGGTTTCGCAAAAGCTAGAATTAAAAAAGTAATTGCTAGAATTCTACAAAGTAGGATCAATATATTTTTAAGTCTAGATTTCTTTTTATTTTTTGTTTTAATTTCTTTGAGAAATCGTAAACTACTGAAGTAAATTACTTTATGTTTTCGTAAATTAAAGAGATGAATTAGAATAGGAATAACTATTGCAAAGAGAGCATAAAGCAAATAGGAGTTTTGATAAATCATCAAAGTACAAAATTATACTATTTGATAAGATAACAACGTTTTATGTCAAATTATTTTCCCATCTTTTATTTCAAAAGTTTTATCTGCAAGATTTGCTAGTTCTTTGCTATGAGTAATTACTATAATAGTCTGAGATTTTTCTTTATTTAATTTGAGTAATAATTCATGTAATTCTGCTGCATTTTTAGAATCAAGGTTTCCTGAAGGCTCATCAGCTAATAAAATAGAAGGTGAGTTTATTAATGATCTAGCAACAGCAACTCTTTGTTGTTCACCACCAGATAGTTCGTCAGGTTTTTTTTCTGCTTTGTGATGTAAATTAAGCATATCTAATAACTCCATTCCTTTTTTCTCAGCAGTTTCTTTAGTTGTACCGTTTAGAAAAGCTGGTAAACAAATATTTTCAAGTGCAGTAAATTCATTTAATAAATTATGAAATTGAAAAATAAATCCAATTTCTTTATTTCTAATTTTAGCTAATTCTATTTCATTAAGGTTAATAATTTCTTTGTTATTAATAGTTAACGAACCTTGTTGAATTTTATCAAGTGTACCAATAAGATTTAAAAGTGTAGATTTCCCTGCTCCAGAAGCTCCTACAATACTTATAAAGTCTCCTTTTTTGATATCTAAATTCACACCATTTAGGACATTTAATTTATCGTAAGAAAAATGTATGTTTTTGGCTCTAATCATTTCTGTAGATAAAGATAATCTAAATAATATATTAACTTCAATGAAATACTGTTTTTTTGTGCTAGAGTAAAAGTATCCTCAAAATTTTCACTCCAATAATTAATTAGATAGCTCTTCTGATCATCTATAGCATTTTTCCAAACAATACTTAATTCACTTCCAGGAGCAAATCTCCAGTTAAAAATTAAATCTGAGGTCCAAGTTGTATAATTAATATTATTATTGTCATAATACTGACTTTCACTAAGATAGCCTTCATTTGATAAAGACATAAATTCTAAGTTCTTTACTTGATCAATGTGATACCTTATCTTAATAGATAGATTAATCTTGTTATTAATAATATAATTTCCTTTAATAACATTAGTGATCATTCTAGTATTTCTTTTTGAAAAAATATAGTCTATTTCTGGAGATGTAAGAAATAATCCAAATGGATCAAAATATAAAGTATCATTTGTAACAAAACCAATATCATTATAAGAATTTTTTACTGATAAAATGTAATTAAAAGAAAGCTTGTCAGATGCTCTATATCTGGGTGAGATTCTAAATCGATTTGTATATCCATCATATAAAGGTCTAATATTAAATCCACCTGAAAGATCTATAGCAAATGTATTTCTATAATCAGTTGATATCCATGATCCAAAATCAAATTTTTTAGATCTTTTTAAAGGATGAGCTAGATCATTAGTTCTTGCTTCATAAAAATCATTTTTCTCATATGGATTTAAGGAAGTTTTTACAAAAATAGTAGTATAATTTTTAAGAGTTGCTTTGGTTTCTAATTCAAAATGAAAATCAACAAATTTTTGTTCAGTAAATAATGTTTGATTTTCAAGTTCAAGAGATGTAGCAAAATCTATAAATCTTTTAGTCTTATTAAATTGATTATAAGTTAAGACTAATCCATTAGTTATTTCATTGTTTGCATATAGAAAGCCTAAATCATTTGAGTTGTATTTATCATCTTCAAACTTAGAGTATAAATTATATTGATAATTACCACTTGTTTTTCCAACTGCTATCATTCCAGCAAAACCTTTGGAATTAGTGCTATTTTCTATCTCCTGACTCATCTTAAGTTTTGCAACGAAGACCCTTGTATTACTTTTGTTATTTATTCTAGTAAATAAACCAGTTACATTTGCATCCTTATCAGATCCATTCTGTAGCATATTAGTATTCATTAAACTTACTGAAGAATTATTTCTAAACGATTTATCATAAATCATTACATTGTAATTGGTTAATGGATTGTCATCAGTTTTGTTAGTTATTGCATTTAGAACTGAGATTCCTAATCCATTAGAAGTTCTACCAGTAATTTTAGAAGCATTTAACAAATCATCTTTAAGTCTTCTACTATAAAACATATCATCTCCTTTACTAAATAATTCTGTTCCCTCATTGAAAAACTGTCTTTTTTCATCATATTTCATTTCAAATGGCGATAGGTTTAAGACCATTGCATCTGATGCTACTTGTCCAAAATCTGGAATTAGGCTCATATCAAGAGTAAAACTTTCATTAATACCATATTTTAAATCAGCACCATAATTATAAGGAAATGTTGTTTCTCCATCAAAATTATCTGCATATATAGATATATATGGCATTAATGATAATCGAATAGGAGAATTAATATTTTTAATACCATTTAATATACCTGCTTGTAATGAAAAGTCACTAAACTCAACATTTATTGGATTCCAACTGTAATCTTCACGATACCTTCTAATCCCTCTTGCCATATTAATTGACCAATAATCAATATTTTCAGGAAATCTTAGTTGTGAAAATGGAATTGAAACTTCAAGAAACCATCCATTGTCATATATTTTCACAGAAGAATTCCAGACAGCATCCCATGATTTATCAACTGAAGAAGTAGTTATCTTAGCATCTGATTGAACTCCTGCTGCAGAAACCATTAATTCATATTCAATTTGACCATTACTAAATGGGTCAATGTAAATTGCAAATTGATCTGCATTAGCATTATTATTATCCCTAACTGCTAATTCCCTAAGTATACTGTCTGGATAGTTGTCATACATCATTACACCAAAGTAAATATTCTTGTTATCAAAACATATTTTAACCTCTGTTTTTTGATTAGGACGTTCAGAAAATCCATTATTTGGTGAAATCTGAGTAAAGTCTCTAGCAATATTTAATTCAGACCAAATTTTATCATTCATATTTCCATCAATTATTGGAGCATCTTCAATTTTTTTGATTTCATATGTTTTTTTATCATTGAATTGACCATTAACAAAAAATGGTAGCAAAATTATAAGTATTAAGATTTGTTTAGAGCTCATATAATGTAAAAAGGCTTGCAAAAATATATAATTTATTGTCAATAGAACTTTGTAATTAAATACAATCATATACTTTTGTAAAAAAAAAGACTTTATGAATTTACATGAATATCAAGGCAAAGAATTATTAAATAGTTTTGGCGTTAGAATACAAAGAGGCATAGTCGCTTCTACTAAAAAAGATGCAGTAGAGGCAGCAAAAAAATTAAATAATGAAACAGGTACAAATTGGTGGGTTGTTAAAGCACAGATTCATGCTGGTGGTAGAGGCAAAGGTGGTGGTGTTAAGCTTGCTAAATCGTTAGATGAAGTAGAATCAATTTCAAATGATATTTTAGGAATGAATTTAGTGACACCTCAAACATCAGCAGAAGGGAAATTAGTGAACCAAGTGCTAATTGCTGAAGATGTTTACTATCCAGGTGAGAGTGAAACTTCAGAATTTTATATTTCCGTTTTATTAAATAGATCAAGCGGTAGAAATATGATTATGTATTCAACTGAAGGTGGTATGGATATTGAAACTGTAGCTGAAGAAACTCCACATTTAATTTTTCATGAAGAGATTGACCCCAAAGTAGGACTTACTGCTTTTCAGTGCAGAAAAATTGCTTTTAATCTTAAATTAACTGGTAAAGCTTTTAAAGAGATGACTAAATTTGTCTATTCACTTTATACAGCTTATGACAAAACTGATTCTGCACTTTTTGAAATTAATCCAGTTTTAAAGACATCAGATGATTTAATTATGGCAGTTGATTCAAAAGTAACTTTAGATGGTAATTCTTTATTTAGACATAAAGACTTTATCTCGTTAAGAGATACAAGAGAAGAAGATCCTACTGAAGTAGAAGCAGGAGAATATGGTCTTAATTTTGTTAAGCTAGATGGAAATGTAGGCTGTATGGTGAACGGCGCTGGCCTTGCTATGGCAACAATGGATATAATTAAGATGGCAGGCGGTAATCCTGCTAACTTCTTAGATGTTGGAGGAACAGCTGACGCAAAAAGAGTTGAACAGGCTTTTAGAATTATTCTTAAGGACAATAAGGTAAAGGCTATTCTTGTAAATATTTTTGGCGGTATCGTTAGATGCGATAGAGTAGCTCAAGGTATAGTAGATGCATACAATAATATTGGTGAAATTAGTGTTCCTTTAATTGTTAGACTTCAAGGGACAAATGCTATTGAAGCTAAGAAATTAATTGATGAAAGTGGTCTTAAAGTTGAGTCGGTTATACTTCTACAAGAAGCTGCAGATAAAGTTGCAGAAGTTTTATCTTAAATACAGTATTTTTTTGTGCTTAGCAAATTCAATTTTAAAATTAATGGATCTAGAGAAAGAAAAATCATAATAGATTCAACTTTAATTGAAAATGATCATATAAATGAAGTTATCTTGTTTTCACATGGTTTCAAAGGCTTTAAAGATTGGGGACCTTTTAATGAAATTGCTAATTTTTTTGCTCTTAATGGATACGTTTTTATAAAGTTTAATTTTTCTTATAATGGAACAAATTTTCAAAATCCCAATGATTTTGTAGACTTAAATGCTTTTGGCAATAATAATTTTTGCACTGAATTAGATGATTTAGAACTTGTTATAAATTGGATTAATTCAAAGTATCCAGACTGTAAAATTTCATTGTTTGGCCACAGTAGAGGAGGTGCTATCTCTGTACTTAAATCAAATGAAAATAATCAAATAGATAAAGTAATAAGTTGGGCATCACCTTCAAATCTTATTTCCAGACTTCCTGATGCAGATAGGGCTAGAAAATGGAAAGATACTAATGTATTGTATGTTTATAATGGGAGAACAAAGCAAAACATGCCTATGTTTTATCAGTTTTATCAAAATTGCCTAGAAAATATTGAAAGATTAAATATGAGGAAAGCTATTAAAGAAATTAATATTCCACATTTACATATTCATGGTTCTTCAGATCCAACTGTTTTAATTGAAGATGCATTAGAAATGAAAAGATGGAATGACAAAATTAATCTAGAGATTATTAATGGGGCAGATCATGTCTTTGGCAGTTCACATCCATACAATAAAAATAAATTTCCACTACATTTAAATAAAGCATTACTTAAAACTTTGGAATTTTTAAAAAGTTAATGAAGCAGAAGGGGTCTCATTCAAGTTAGCATAATCTTTGTCTAAATATTTGAAATAACCAGCAATAGCTATCATTGCTGCATTGTCTGTACAGTATTCGAATTTAGGTATATATAGTTTAAAATTATTGTTGTTATTAGAAAGTTTTTTTAACTCCTCTCTTAAGTAAGTATTTGCAGAAACACCTCCAGCAATTGCTAAATTATTTATTCCTGTTTGAATTATAGCTATTTTTATTTTTTCTATTAATATTGATACAATACTGTACTGAATTGACGCGCACAAATCATTAAAGTTATCTTTAATAAAATTAGGGTCTTTTTGTGTGTTATTTTGAATTTTATATAAAATTGAGGTTTTAAGTCCACTAAAGCTAAAGTCAAGATTCTTAACCTTTGGTTTTCCAAATGTAAACGCATGAATATTTCCTTTTTTAGAATATTTATCAATTAATGGACCTCCAGGATAAGCTATTCCTAAAAGTTTAGCGGATTTATCGAAGGCCTCTCCTGCTGCATCATCTAATGTTGTACCGATTACATTCATTATAGTTGGACTTTCTACTTGCACAATTTGAGTATGACCTCCTGATACAGTTAAACATAAAAAAGGAAAAGACGGAGACTCATTACCTTCATCAATAAAATGAGATAAAATATGTCCTTTCATATGATTAACTGTAATAATAGGGATTCCTAAACCTAAACTAAAAGATTTAGCAAATGAACTCCCAACTAATAATGAGCCTAATAAACCAGGACCATTAGTATATGCAACGGCTGAAATTTGATTTTTTTTAATATTAGCCTTACTTAAAGCAGCATCAACAACTGGAATAATATTTTGTTCATGTGCTCTAGATGCAAGCTCTGGTACAACACCACCATACAAGGAATGAATTTCTTGATTTGAAATAACATTAGATAGAACTTTTCTTCCCTTTAGGATAGAAGCCGAAGTGTCATCACACGATGATTCTATGCCTAATATAATGGGTTCACTATCCATTTAGATTTTTTAAATAATGACCCATTTTATCTCTCTTAGTTTTTAAATAGTTTTCATTATGTTTATTTGATAAAATCTCAATTGGGACTGTAGCAACAATTTCAATGCCATAGCCAGTTAATCCAACTCTTTTCTTAGGATTATTACTTAAAAGTTTTACTTTAGAAATGCCTAATTTACGAATAATCTGTGCACCAATTCCATAATCTCTGTCGTCAGCATTAAATCCTAATTCAGTATTAGCTTCAACAGTATCCCTACCTTTCTCTTGAAGTTCGTAAGCTTTTAATTTATTTATGAGACCAATGCCACGTCCTTCTTGATTCATATATATTAATACTCCTTTTCCATTTTCTTCAATTTGTCTTAAGGCTTGATGTAGTTGAGGTCCACAATCACACCTACAACTTCCAAAGATATCTCCAGTTAAACATGATGAGTGTACACGTAATAAGACTTCATCAGCTTCACTCCATTTTCCTTTATATATGGCTAAATGAATTTGATTATTAGTTTTTTGCTTGAATGCTTTCATTTTAAAATCTCCAAAATCAGTTGGTAAATCAACGAGAGCTTCTTCTGATATTAGAGACTCATTTTGCATTCTATATTCAATTAAATCTTTAATGGTAATAAATGATAAATTAAATTTTTCAGCAATTTTAAATAATTCAGGTGTCCTTGCCATTGTACCATCATCATTTAATATTTCAATGATAACACCAGCAGGGTATAATCCAGCTAATCTAGCTAAGTCAATTGATGCTTCTGTATGTCCAGCTCTTCTTAATACTCCACCATTTCTTGCTTTTAATGGAAAGATATGGCCAGGCTTACCAAATTCTTCTGGATTAATTGTTAAGTCTGTAAGTGCTTTAACTGTTTTAGATCTATCTTGTGTGGATATTCCTGTTGTGCATCCGTTCCCAATTAAATCAACTGATACAGTAAATGGAGTTTCATATGCTGCAGAGTTTTTACCTATCATTAAATCTAAGCCTAATTCATCACATCGACTCTCTAATAAAGGAGCGCATATTAATCCTCTTCCATGAGTTGCCATGAAATTAATCATTTCAGGTGTAACCATTTCTGCAGCTCCTACAAAATCTCCTTCATTTTCTCTGTTTTCATCATCAATAACAATAACTAGTTTGCCAGATCTAATATCATTTATTGCCTCTTTAATTGTGTTGAATTTCATCTTTAAATTATTGAACAACAAAAGTAATATTTTTATTCTATTGAATCTTATTTTTTATTCTATTAATAAATATATAAAAAGAAGATAAATCAATAAATTTTGTATCATTTTTGGCTTTATACATTAAAAAAAATATTATAGGAATGAAAATGAAATTTGCTAACCACATACCCTCTAATGGAGTCATACTTAAATCTTTTGCTGATTTTTCACCAATTATATTAAGGACATGAAATAATAGGAAAAACATTATAGAGAAGAGGACAGGTAGGCCAAATCCACCTTTTCTAATAATAGAACCTAACGGAGCTCCAACTAAAAATAGCAATAAACATGCTACTGCTAAGCTAATTTTTCTGTGCCATTCAATCTTATGCTTATTAATAATTATATTTTGGTAATTTAAATCATTTTTATTTGATTTCGCTTGAGCTTTAAGTTTTCTTAATTTATTAATAGCAATATCATAGCTATCTTTTGTATTGGAAACTAATATTTTCTTACGTATTGTGTCTGATGAAATATTTTTTAAATATTGTGAAAGTGTGTTTTCTTTAATTGAAGAAACTTTGTTTTTATATTTAATATTTAAAGAATCAATTGAATAATTAAGTTGTTTATTATTTAACATCGCATAATGTCCTTTGTAAAGTTTTTCACTATCGCTGAAAGCATTAAAGCTATTAAGATCAAATCGGATTAAGTTCTCTTTAAAATTTGTTATACGAAAAGGTGTTTTTTGTTTTTTGTTACTAACTTCTATATAAGAACTTCCATCATAAAGAAATAAATTTAAAAACCTTCCATCAGCTGTTATTTCCATTTTTCCACTTCTTGATGAAAGAACTTTAGTATTTCCATCATTTCCTGTATGGTCATAAATTAAAATACCGTTTAAATTAACCCCATCATTTAATTTTTTATTAACTTTTATTGCGTAGCCATCAATATCATAATAAAATATTCCTTCTCTAATATTTAAAGCAGGTTTTTTCTTTTGAATATTATATATCATTGAGCCATTTTTTAAATTCGCGATAGGCATAATATAATTTGAAAATAAATATGATCCATAGCTAATAAAAATCACAAAAATGATTAAAGGAGATAATATCTTATAGAAAGATATTCCTGCAGATTTAAGAGCAACAAGCTCATATTGTTCTCCTAATTTTCCAAATACCATTACAGATGCTAACAATAAGGCAATTGGAATAGCAATTGGAACAAATCTGGCTGATGCATAAAATAAAAGTTGAAAAATTTGAATAACATCTAAGCCTTTACCAACTAAATCATCGATATATTTCCAAAGAAATTGCATTAATAAGATAAAAATTGCAATAAAAAAAGTAGCAATAAAAGGTTTTAAAAAAGATTTAAGCAGAAATATATGAAGACGTTTCATTTAATTTACACTTTATTTTTATAAAAAATTCTGAATAAATTTTTCATTTTTAGTATATTAAATTAACAAAATAAATTTCAATAGCATCTAAGCAATAGAAAAAATCTTTTGATAGTTTTGCAAATATATTAACAAAGATAATACAATATGGCTTTATTTCAATCAATGGAGAATCAAGGAAATTATCTATTCAAGTATAGGGGACAATTTCCAATACTTTTATTTGTTTTGACAATTCCATTTATTTACTCCACAAATTATGGTAACTTTTCAGAAGAATTTAGTTTAAATCTAATAAATATCTCAATTATTTTATCAGTAATTGGTTTTTTCATTAGATTTTACACAATAGGTACAACTCCAAAAGGAACTAGTGGAAGAAATACTAAAGAACAAGTTGCTAATACATTAAATTCATCTGGAATGTACTCAATGCTACGCCATCCATTATATCTTGGGAATTATCTTATATGGTTTGGTATAGCTCTTTCAACATTTAGTATATTTTTTATTTTAATAATGAGTTTATTATTTTGGTTGTATTACGAAAGAATTATGATTGCAGAAGAAAGATTTCTAGAAAAAAAGTTTGGAGATGATTTTATTAAATGGTCAAATACTTTACCTGCCTTTATTCCAAATATATTCAACTTTAGAAAATCTAGCACACCATTTTCATTTATCACAATATTAAGGAGAGAATATGCAAGTGTTTTATCTTGTATAGTAGGATTCTTATTTGTTGAATTATTAAAAAACATCTTCGTGTTAAATTTATTTAACATTTCTAAAGAAAGTTTTTTAGTATTAATTATATCAGTATTTATAGCTTTAATTTTAAGATCTCTTAAACATTACTCTAGTATTTTAGATGAAAAGGGTAGAAGTTAATTTTTTGATTTATTATATTTATTAATTGCTGAAAATAATATATTTGCACTCCTAAATTTGGCGTGGTAGCTCAGTTGGTTAGAGCGCAGGATTCATAACCCTGAGGTCGGGAGTTCAAATCTCCCTCACGCTACATATAAAAAAAGCCCCTTATTAGAGGGGCTTTTTAATTTTAAATATTTTAACTAATTACTCAATTATAAACTTTCTCTTAATATTTGTCTTCTCAGATTTTATATCAATAAAGTAAACACCTTTAGAAAGAGTCGTAAGATCTAATTTTACTTTATTTGAGTTTACATTTAGTTTAATTACTTCCTGTCCTTGTAAATTATTTACAGATACAGTGTTAATCTTAATATCACTACTTATAACATTTAGATAATTATTAGCTGGATTAGGATAAATTAAAGTAGACTGGTCAATTGATTCATTAATACCAGCAATAACTAAAGTAATACAAGCATTTGGATCAGAACAAGTAACACTTGCATCATATTCATTGTAAAGAGGATCTCCACATCCATTTGGAAAATCACATGTACCATCATCTGTATTAGCTAATGGATCGTAGTTACATGCTATTGAATATGTACATCCAAGTAATGCATCTATACAAGATCCATTATCATAACATGCTAGTGGTTCAAAGTTAATTGCTAATGGATCAGTACAACCATCTATTAAACAGCATGAACCATCATCAAATAAAGCAAGTGGATTAAAGTTAAATGCAGTTGAATCTGTACACCCAAATTGAGCTGCAGTAAAAATACATGTATCTGCACATGTAGCTAATGGGTCATAATTCGTTGCTGCAGGATTCATACATCCATATTCAGTTAAACATGATCCATCATCACATGCCGCAACAGGGTCATAATTACATGCTAAGACATCAGTACAACCAACTGTACCGATTAAACATGAACCATCATCACATTGAGCATTTGCATCATAATTACAAGCAGCTGGATCAGTACATCCTAAGATTGTTAAACAAGATCCATCATCACATAACGCTAGTGAATCATAGTTGCATGCATTAACATCTGTACATCCATCAGGTAGAATACAAGAATTGTCATCAAATGTTACTAATGAGTCATAGTTACAAGCTAACTGATCAGAACATCCAACTACTAAGTTTAATGTTACTACCATTCTTGGATTTAAGTAGCCTTGAATAGTATCAATATAAGCTCTACCTTTAGTTGGAGACATATCAGGGTTATCAGTAATTGCATCAGCAGCAAAATAGCCTGGAGGTGCAGGTCCATTTACTGCTTGAGCAGTAGCTTCATATAATGCATTATCCCACCAATCCCATGGTGAACCCCATTCTTCCCAAGGAGCTCCAAATGCATTTGGAACAGGATTAGGTGCAGGAGTTTGAAATACAAATAATCCTTCTAAACCGTTATTGTAATTATTCGCTGCAGTTGTCCAAACATCAGAAATTCCAGCAGAAGCAAAGGCATCATTATTTAAATATTGATTTTGATAGTGTTGTACAGTTCTACTTCCCATAACTTCAACAACAAAATCTCCAGTAGTAGGAACAATAACATCACCAGTATCAATAGGTCCATATGGATCCATTGCACAATGAAATGATACGGCTGGAACATCGCCTGCAGAAAGCCAAGAAATATCAGCTAAACATCCACCTAAATTAAAAGCCATATTTATATCGCTTGAATATGTTGGATTATTAGGAATATTCCATAACTCATCTTGACCAGTAGGTGATACTGCCGCTGGCAATATTGTAGAATCAGTTCCATCAGGATTTCCAAAAAATGCTGGAAAAACATATGGGCTAGGAGGAGTTGTATTGAAATTAATAAATTTAGGTAGCATTAATTCAACAGCTGGGTCATCAAGAGCAGAATAAGCAAGTGAAACATAACCACCTGTTCCTTGGCCTCCTAAAACTATTTTAGACTCATCAATACCGTAAGGATTTCCATTAGCTTCAGTATCTCTAAGATATCTTACCATGGCTTTTGCATCCTGAATTCCTCTATATGCAGCCTGTAATAATGTTGACGTTCTAGTGTCTTGATCAGTTGAGGTTGGATTCCATCCTAAACGATTATCCATCGCAACCGCAACATATCCTTTCTTTGCCCATCTTGTGCATTGTTCTACAATAGAAGAATCAGTTTTTGATCCAGTAGGTTGTCCATTTGCAACTGCTGGCAAGAAACTACCAGTATGAAGTAAAATTACAACAGGTCTATTAGTTGAATAATCACCATCTGGCTCATAAATATCACATAACAGTGGAGCAGGACCTGGTGGTTGAGCGAATAATAAAGGAAGAACACTGATATTAGTTGCATATGTTACATCAGAAGTAACTGTAACAGATGGAAATACATCATCAATGAATCTAGATTGCGAATTAGCATCCAACCCAACAAAGAGAATGGATATAGCTAAAAACGACTGTAAAACTTTTTTCATAATTTTTTTAATATTGATTAGTAAGTTACAATATTACATAAATTATTCAATATCAAATAGCAATGAAGAATAAATCATTCTTCCTATATATGGACCTCCATAAACTTCAAAATGATTATTATTAAATAGATTAGTTGCCCCAATTTTAATATTTGCGTTTATTTCAGATATATTTTTACTAATTTGGATATCTATAATATCATAGGTTGGTACTATTCCAGTAAACTGTGGTGAACCCTCAAACATGAACTCTTCTACCCACTTATAGTTAATACTAAAGCTAAAATCTCTAAATAATTTATTAGTATTAGAAAAATGCAAGTCCCTTCCTGTTAATGAAAGATTAAATTTGTTCTCAGGAGTATTATAAGCAGGTATTATTGGATCATCAGTACCTTTTAAATTGAGTTTGTTCCAAGAGTAATTTCCATTAATTGAATAATTTGAGTGAATATAATAATTTATGCCAATTGAAGCACCTTGTGTAGTTACTGTATTTTCTGCATTTGCAGCCATTCTATAAGCTTGAATAGAAGGAAGAGCAATTTCATAAGCACCAGTTAAAGTATCATCTTGTAATGTATTAAATTTTGCACCTACTTTATAGCCAATAAAATCAGTATAGTAAGAATAGTAATAATTCATATCCATATATATTTTGTCTGCAATTGTAGTTCTATAACCAATTTCTACTGATTTTGCTTTTTCTGGCTGTATTGGATCAATGCTAAAAAACTTTAAACTATCTTTCGATAAAGCCACAGGTAAATAATAATTTGTTAATGATTCAATTGTAACTAGATTTTCACCGTAATCTATGCCATGACCATTTAAATTACCAATTAGTATAGCTCTTCCGACATTATAATATAAGTACTGGTCAGATAATGTTGGATTTCTAATAGCAGAAGATATAGACAATCTTAAAATATCCTTTGATGAAGGTTTAAGTACTATAGATAATGCAGGAGAAAAATTAATATTGAAATTTTCATTCTTATCAGCTCTAATTGTTCCACTTATTTTTAAATATTCTCCAAATAAATCTGTAGAAAATCCTGAATAAAGACCAACTTCGTTGTTAGTTATCATCTCTTCAGAATCAAGAAATAAACTTCCTTTTGAATCAGGATTATACTGTCTAAAGTTAGCGCCAATTTTAATTTTAGCAAATTTTGGATTAAATTGATACTCAGAATGTATATGATTAAGAGAAGATTTATCATAAAAACCTGTTCCTCCCTCTAAAGATGTTTTGGATGTTATCTCTTCTAGTGCTACGTTAAATTCATCTGAACCAGGAATAAGTCTACCAATATCAGTTTGCTCTCTTGTAGCATCATGAGAAGCTATTATTAAATTAGTATTTGCATTTAAAACAGAATCACTAATGAAGATGAATTCACTTTGATTATAATTATTTCCATTTATAACATAATTAACTTCAAATCCAGGTAATCCAGTAATAGGATCAATAATTTCAGTAAAATTTTGTTCAAAACCCCATCCAATATCAGTCCAATTGTATGATGAATTTGGAAATCCCTGTGATGTTACAAGATTAAAATTATCATTCCAATTAGCTTTATATGCACTATACCAATCTTCATTATCTGTCTGATTATATTCTTGAAGTCTTAAAGCTGTAAAAACAGCATCATAACTGTCCCCAGCATCTTCATTAGTTTTATAAGCCCTAATAAAAAACTTATTGTCTTGTTTAATTTCAAATTTATTCTGCCAAAATTGAATATTTTTTAAACTAAATCGATTGTCACCTTGATAAACAGTAGTTCCAGTGCTATAATTTAGTGAATAAATTAACTCAATCTCCGGTTTTATTTTATAATGAATAGAACTTTGTGCTTTAAAATTTTTTGTATTGTAGTCAACGATATCTTTTTCTAAATATCCTGTTCTATGAAACTTCTTCAGACCAGGTTGTTGTAAATAATTTAAGTTAAAACTATTAGTAACATCATTAAGATTTCCATCAGTATCCTCATCACCATATCTATTAACAGCATCATAACCTCCTGGATTTAACGCTGATGTTGTTCCATCTACTGCGCTCATATTATTTGCTTCCCAGTCATTAGCCATCATGTAAGAAACATTTATTTTGTATGCAAAATAATCTTCTCCTTTTTTATTTTGAAACTTATTTGCAAGACGGAAAGAATTTTCAAAAAGTTTTCTACTACCAAATTTATATTGTACTAATAATCCTTGTTTTATAAATGGACTAAGCGTTGTCATACTTACGACGCCATTAAAAGCATTAGGACCATAATATGCTGAACTAGCTCCTTGAATTATTTCAACTTTCATAATATCAAGTTCAGATGAACCTAAAAAGTTACCAAGAGAGAAATTAAGACCAGGAGATTGATTATCTACTCCATCAATAATTTGTAAAGATCTTACAGGAGAAGTACTATTAAAACCTCTTGTATTTATAACTTTAAACCCTAAACTTGCTGATGTTATATCAACCCCTTTTAATGCACCTAATCCGTCATAAAAATTAGCACTTGGAGTTTCTTTAATTGCAATCATATCTAATGCTTCTACAGTAAGAGCTGATTCTTTTTGCTTCTGTGTTATTCTAGTATCAATTACCTTAACTTCTTTTAGGTTTTTTGAATCAGAATAAAGAAGTATAGGTTTTGGATTATAGGAATTAATCTTAACTTCAATATTTTTATATCCAATGTAACTAATTGATAAAGTAACAGGTAAATCACCATTGTATTTGATAGTGTAATTTCCATTAAAATCAGTAGCAGTTCCAAGATTTGTATTTTTAATAAACACATTTGCACCAATTAGAGTCTCATTTGATAAACCATCTACAATAAGACCATTTATATTTTCTTGAGAATATAAAGAATGTGAGAAGAATAAAAGATTTAAATAAAGTAAAAGTTTCTTCATAAAGATTTTTTGTAGGTTCGCAAATTACAAATAATAAGTTAATGAATGTAGTTTTTTTTAATGGTGAGCTTTTAGTAGAAAATGATATTGAGATATCTTCTTTTTACAGAGCAATTAATTATGGGGATGGTTTCTTTGAATCAATTAAAATAATTAATTCAATACCAATTAATCTTTCTCTTCACTTAAATAGAATAAGGCATTCATTAAATGTTTTACATATGACAAACAAATATATCTCTGAAGATATTGTTTGTCATATTAAAGATTTAATCAAATCAAATCAAATACTTTATGGTAGTTTGAAGATTAATATTTCAAGATCTGGAAATGGAAAGTATTTACCTAATAATTTTACTTCAAACATATTAATTACGACTAAAAAAGGGTTGTCCTATAAACAGAATAATTCAATTTCAATATGTTTATTTAGTGACGAATATAAATCTAGAGGATTATTATCTTCATTAAAATCTTCTAACTCACTAATATATATATTAGGAACAATTTATGCAGAAAGTAAAGGATTTGAAAATGCATTAATTCTTAATGATAATAATAATGTTATTGAAGCTACTAATTCTAATATATTTATTGTTAAAAACAATAAAATTTCAACACCTCCTATAAAAGATGGATGTGTAGATGGAGTAATGAGGAAATGGATCACGAATAATGAAAATATCCATATTAAATCAGTTTCTATTAACGAAATATATGATTCAGAAGAAATATTTATATCTAATACAATTAGTGGTATAACTCCAGTAAGAAAGATTGATAATCAAGACTTTGATATTTTTAATAACGCCAACAGATTACAGCATAAAATTATTAATTCATGTTTGGGTCTTTAGGCATATTAGCCCATATCGCATAATTTGACTTTTTGACTTTAATTAAATCAGTCCATAGCTGATTAGTTGTATAATTCATACATGTGTTAACATCGATATCATTAATAATCCAGCTCTTCTCACTTATTTCTAAATTTAATTGATCAAAGGCCCAGCCAGAATATCCAGCAAAGAATTTTATTTGATTTCTTGTTAATTTATTTAGTAATATTAGTCTTAATACTTTATTAAAATCACCACCCCAGTATAGACCATCGATAATTTTTATTGAATTCGGAATTAAATCACCTAAAGTGTGAATATATTGTATCTTATTTTGTTCAACGGGACCTCCAATATAAATAGGGAAATTAGATTTTGGTACATTCTTTAAAACTTCACATAAGAGAATGGTTGTTGGCTGATTAATAATTAATCCTATGGACTCATCTTCAGAATGATGTGTTAGTAAAACAACACTTTTAAAGAATGTGTCATCATCTAAAGAAGGTACTGAAATTAATATTTTACCTTTTTTGATATTATACATAAATAGATATCTTTGTTTTTCTTTGTAAATATACACTTTGAAACTAAAAACATATGGATTTAAAAAATTTGAGACTTAGTTATGGAATAAACAAGATTGATTTTAATAATCTTGAAGAAAATCCAATTATATTTTTTAAACGTTGGTTTGAAGTTGCATTAAAAAATACAAAATCAGAAGCCAATTCTTGCGTTCTCTCAACAATTACTAAACTTAATACTCCATCTACAAGAGTTGTATTACTTAAAGATATTACTGATAATGGTTTTGTGTTCTTTACTAACTTTAACAGTAGTAAATCTACAGACATGTCAAATAACAATAATGTTTCACTGAATTTTTATTGGCCTGAAATAGAAAGACAAGTTAGAATAAATGGAACTGTAACAATGATTAAAAGAAATGAGTCTGTTGAATATTTTCAATCAAGACCACGAGAAAGTCAATTAGGTGCATGGCTTAGCGAACAAAGCTCAAGTATTAATTTTGATCACTCATTTGATAGTGAACTTAATATAATTGCAGATAAATTTAAAGATAAAGATATTGAATGTCCATCATATTGGGGTGGATATTGTGTAAAGCCTTTAAAGTTTGAGTTTTGGCAAGGTAGACCATCAAGATTACATGATAGATTAATATATGAATTTGAGTCTAATTGTTGGAAATTAAAGAGATTAGCCCCTTGATTTAAATATTTATTTTTTTGTATTTTCTAATATATACTTTTCTTCAATTTCTTTTGAGGCTTTAATACTATTTCTAAGCCATTTAAGTAATATGATATTTTGTTCATCTAAAGTTAATTTCCAATTAATCTTACTTTTCCGTAGTTTATGAGTAAGATGATGTAAGCATAATGATACAGAAACTGAAACATTAAAACTTTCAGTAAAACCGTAAGAAGGAATTCTCATGAGCTTATCTGCGTATTTAAGAGCTTCATTACTACATCCGTGAACTTCAGAACCAAAAAGAAGCGCAGTTTTTTTGTTAACATCTATCTCGTCTAAATCACAATTTGTGTTATGAGGTGTAGCAACAACAATTTGATATCCTTGATTTTTTAAATCTTTAATAGCTTCTATTGTATTATTTTTTTCTTGATTATATCTGTGAGTACAAATCCACTTTTCTGCACCCATTGAAACTTCTGAATCATCATTAAAAATGTTGTCATTTTCTATAATATGTACATCTTGAATCCCAAAACAATCTGCAGATCTAATTGATGCAGAAATATTTCTACCCTGAAAGACATTTTCAAGAACAATAGTTATATGTTTAGTTCTTTGTAGAATCTTATCCTCAAAAAGTAATCTACGTTCATCTACTACAAAACCTTTAAGATAATCAACAAGATTTGCAGTTAATTTTTTCATAGAAATTTATGAAATTTAGTTATTTTGTTTGCTAGAAGAAACTGACTAATAGTAATTGGGTTTTTACCCTCAATTTGCAATCTTAAGATAGATATTAAACCTTCTCCAGTTGGTACATGCAAATAAGATTTATTATCTGATATTAAGTTAGGTGAAGTTGTATTATTATGAATAGTCTCTGTTAAATGAATTTTTATTCTTTTATTTTCTCCATTTCCATTATCTAAATAAGTCCAAGCAGAAGGGAAAATAGCAACATTCTTAACTATTACATTCTTTGTATAAGGAGATAAACCTCTTACTAAATTATGTATCTTTTCTGCTTTAAGTGTCCAATTTATTTTTAATATTTCTTTGTTAATTTTTGGGGCGAGATTATGAACTGAGGTATTATTTTGTTTAGAACTTTTAATAGAATTGTTATTAATCATTTTAACAGTATTAACTAAAACTGATTTCCCTTTTTCTAGCAAAATATCATGTAAATCAGCAGCAGTTAAATCATTATTTAATAATACATCTTCTTGTAATAAAATTTCTCCTGAGTCAATATCCTGATCAATATAAAATGTTGTAACACCAGTATTTTTTTCACCATTAATCAAGACCCAATTAATAGGAGCAGCACCTTTATAATTTGGTAATAATGAAGTATGTAAATTAATTGTTCTTTTTGGTGGTATTTTCCAAACAATTTCAGGTAGCATTCTAAAAGCTACAACAATAAATAAATCAGCCTTTATCCTACACAGTTCATTAATAAAATTACTGTCCCTTAACTTATAAGGTTGTAGAACAGGTATATTTCTATTTATAGCTCTCTTTTTTACATCACAAGCTTTTAATACTTTTCCACGTCCTGATTTACTATCAGGAGGTGTTACAACTGTAACAACATCAAAGCCACAATCTAATAAAGCATCTAAATTATCTGCTGCAAAACCTGGTGTACCAAAAAAAACTATCTTCATAAGGCAAATTTATTCTTTATATTAACACAGTAATACATTTAAAGGCAAATTACTAAATAGAGTTTCTTTTTTTGATTACACAAACATCACAAACACCACAATCCTCATCAATAATTTCACCAAAATATTCTAATAACATTGAGCTTCTACAAAGAGATTTATTTAAAATATAACTTGATATAGAATTCAGTTTTTTGGAATCAAAGGATTTCCGACTTTCTAGTTTATCTTTATTAAAATAATTAATATTTAAATCAAGTCTATCTCTTAAATATTCAATTTTAGGATCGTTATTTTCTTCTTGAAAATCTATTATCTCTAATTCTTTTAATTTATTAAATAATATTAGAATCTTATCGGTATTAGAATTAGTCTTTTTTGCAAGTGAAATGATATCTACAGCAACAAAATTATTATAGGCATTACTATATGTTCTTAATAAAACCCTTATAAAAGAATCAAAATATCTATTTGAGATTTGAAACTTATATAATTCATTATTTGTTTTAATAAATTTAAATCGTGAATTTGAGAAACTTTCATCAGAAAACTTTAAAAGTTCTTCCTTTTCAAGATATTTAATACTGTAGTAAACCTGTAATGTTGAATGTCCGTATCGTTTAGCAAACTTTTCAATATCAAATGCTAAGTACTCCTGAATATTATCACCTACAGCTATTTGAAGATAACTAGAAATATTCTGATAAATATTAATAACGTAATCAATGTCTGGGTATTTCGTTTGTAATAAATTCTCTTGTTTCGTTATATCATTTTTATTAGCAAGTAAAAAAGAGAATGAAGTTTCTCCATTTCTACCAGCACGACCAGCTTCTTGAAAATATGATTCTATAGATGAGGGCATATGCATATGTACAACTAATTTAACATCAGGTTTATCAATTCCCATACCAAATGAATTAGTTGCAACAATGATTCTCGTTTCATTATTACTCCAACTTAATTGTCTTTTAGTACGT
>Ga0206678_10000376_pt1 | contig 28344 bp, 25 predicted proteins | sample M180m12015metaG_FD_155453 | JGI IMG/M metagenome (GOLD analysis project Ga0206678, IMG submission 155453) | Ammonia-oxidizing marine archaeal communities from Monterey Bay, California, United States - M1 80m 12015 | ecosystem: Environmental > Aquatic > Marine > Intertidal zone | place: USA... | reverse complement strand
TTTTTAGATTTTAGATTATTCCTTTTTATAGTAGTATTAGTTGCTACAATTCCATCTATTTTTAAAGACAGGACTATTTCAACTATATCAGAAATATTATTCTTTGATAGATCGGGAGATATTTTAAGAAGTATTGGTTTTGGTTTAGATTTTGTTAAGTTCTCAGCCTTTATAGCCTTTAATATCTCTATTAGAGGCTCTTTATTTTGCAGTTCTCTTAAGTTTGGTGTATTAGGTGAACTAACATTCACCACAAAATAGTCTACAAAATCGTGCAAATAATTAAAACACAACAGATAATCATTAACGGCTTGATTATTTGGAGTTGATTTATTTTTTCCGATATTTCCTCCAATTAATACATTTTTGTTTTTCTTTAAACGAGCAGTTATTTTAGACATTCCATCATTATTAAAGCCCATTCTATTAATTACACCTTCATCATCAACTAGTCTAAATAATCGTTTTTTTGGATTACCATTTTGAGCCTTTGGTGTAACCGTTCCAACTTCTATAAATCCAAAACCAAAACAAGTCAATTCATTGTAGAGTTTCGCGTCTTTATCAAATCCAGCAGCTAATCCAACAGGATTCTTAAATTCTAACCCAAAGATTTTTTTATGTAATTTTTTATTTTCTACAGAATATATCTTTCTTACTATATAACCAATAAAAGGAAGATTTAAAATTATTTTAAAAAAAAGAAAAGTAAAATTGTGAACTTTTTCAGTGTCAAACAAAAATAAAATAGGACGAATTATCTTTTTATACATTCACAACAATGAACTATGAAGCAAAAATATAATAAAATGACTTAACTAAAAAGTAAGCAGTAAGTTATTGGTTATTTAGTTTTTTTTAGCTTATTAGTTAAATCCATAGAAATTGCTGATTTATCAAACTTAATTTTTCCAGCCATAGTTGCAATTATGCAGGTTCCTTCTTTATGATTAATATCATTTATAGTTCCATAAATACCACTCTTAGTAACTACTCTATCACCCCTATTAATATCAGAGCTGAATTTTTTTTCTTTTTTTGCTTGATTCATCTGTGGTCTTATCATAAAAAAGTATAAGACCAATAAAATTAATATGGGAAAAATTAAACTATCCATTAAACTAAACTATTGAATTATTGGTCCAGGTGGTTTATTTTTAAGCTTTTGATCCATCTCAGGATTATTGACAAAAGCTGTTATTTTAACTGTTTCTCTTCCTATTTGTGTATTTGCAGTAATTGTAACTGTCTTAGACGTATTATTACGACCTTTGCCATCAAATTTTACACTAAACTGGGAAGACTCACCTGGATTAAGTGGTTCTCTACTCCAATCTTTAGGAACTGTACACCCGCATGTGCTTTTGATGTCTGTAATAACTAAAGGAGCCTCTCCTGTATTTGTGTAGGAAAAAACAGTTTCAACAGGAGTTCCATTTTGAATCACACCAAAGTCATGGGTTTTCTTGTCAAAAAACATAACTGGAAATTTTGATGGGGAATTATCTCTCACTGAAGCCATTTCAACATTACCAGACTTAACCTTACTAAAAGGATCATCTCCACAAGCAAACAGAAAAAAGAACGATAATAAGAATAATATATTTTTCATTTTTTATGATATTAAATTTTGGTGTAAAAGTAAAAAAAAATGTTATTCATGCAAACCTCTTCCCTCTTTAATTATTTTACCTGTTTTTGTAAAATCCTTTACAATACTATCAAGTATACCATTGATAAACACGTTACTTTTAGGTGTTGAATATTCTTTTGATATTTCTATATATTCATTTAATGTTACTTTTATTGGGATAGTTTTAAATTCAACAAGCTCACAAAGAGCCATGTTTAACATAACATAATCTAGTCTTGCTATTCTATCAGGATCCCAGTTTTTGATCTTTTTTGAAATTTCATTATTGTAATTATTGTAATTTTTTAAAGTTATCTTGAGTAAATCTTTTGCAAAAATTTTATCTTGATTGTCTTTATATAATTTGGGTAAAAAATATGTTTTAGAATTTACTCCTTTTGACTTATTGATTAATTTTAAAATAATGGTATTTATCAATGGAAAATCATCCATCCAATTAATATTTCTGTCCTCTAGATAACTATAAAGCTTATCATTTGTAACAATAATATTTTTATAAAATTTAGCCACAAAGTTTCTGTCATTTTCATAAGAAATTTCATCATTGTCTATATAGTCAGAAAATAGTTCACTCTTTGTTAAATTCTCATAAATTAGATCAACATATTTAAAATCTAGATGCCAAAGGTTTAAATTTCTTTTCTTTATTTCTTCATTAAATAAATGATTTGATTTTAATAAATTTAAGAACTGGTTCTTTATAAATTTCTTATTATCATAAATATTATTTTGATCAGATAGGAGCTTTTTTTGAGAAATTAAATGTTTTTCTTGTGCTTTTTTTAATATTTCTATAAGGAATGAAATTAAAATAAGATATAACTCATATGTAGAATCTATGCTTTCTAAAAGTTTTTTCTCTGTCTCTTTTGTATATTCGAAATCAGAAATTCTTAATGCGTAGATAATTTGCATTATTTTTAAGCGAATATGTCTTCTAGTTAGCATTTTAAAGAACTTTTAATTAAATGAAATTATAAAAACTTTAATTTAATTTTACCGCAAGGTACTATTAAAATTTTATTAGAAAGAATTTAGAATAAGTGAAAGAATTAAAATATCTAAATAAATATTTTTATAAATACAGATTAAATCTAATACTAGGAGTTATAATAGTAATAATTGCTAGAATCTTATTATTATTTACTCCAGGATTGATTAGAAATTCAATAAATGTCATAGATGAGTATAGGAAAAATATTATAATTGATCAATCAATAGTAGAATACGAGCTTATTCAAAACATTTTTCTAATTCTTTTAGCTGCTGTTTTATCTGGATTTTTTACATTTTTAACAAGACAAACTATAATTAATGTATCTAGATTTATTGAATTTGATTTAAAAAATGAAATATATAACCAATATCAAAATCTATCTATAAATTTTTACAAAAAAAATAAAACAGGAGATCTTATGAATAGAATTAGTGAGGATGTTTCTAGAGTAAGAATGTATATTGGTCCTGCAGTAATGTATTCAATAAATACTGTAACCTTATTGATAATTGTTATTTTTTATATGTACAGACAATCTCCTGAGTTAACCTTCTATACAATATGTCCTCTTCCAATTCTTTCTGTCACTATTTACAAGCTAAGTAAATTAATAAATCAAAGGAGTAGAATTGTTCAAGAATCTCTATCTAAACTATCATCATTTTCTCAAGAAATCTTTACTGGCATTCAGATAGTAAAATCATATGCAATTCAAGATAAAACTTCAAATTCATTTAACGATTTATCATCAGAAAATAAATTAAATCAAATTAAGTTAGCAAAGGTCCAAGCACTTTTTTTTCCATTAATGATATTGTTGATAGGTTTAAGTAATTTAATTGTTATATATGTTGGAGGCAAACAGTATCTAGATGGGACAATTAGTAATATTGGGATCATAGCAGAATTTATTATATACGTAAATATGTTGACTTGGCCAGTTGCATCATTAGGATGGATAAGTTCCATTATTCAACAAGCTGAAGCATCTCAAAGAAGAATCAATGAATTTTTGAAAGAAAAATCTGAAATAAAAAATTATATAACAAATGATACATCAAAAATTAAAGGTGAAATTATTTTTAATAATGTAAACTATAAGTACGTAGAAACAGGGCTAATAGCAGCTAATGAAATAAGCTTTAAAATAAGGCCATTTGATAAACTAGGTATTACAGGAAGTACAGGATCAGGGAAATCTACCCTAATGAATCTTATTTGTAGATTATATGATATTGATAATGGAGAGATATTGATTGATAAAATTCCCATTAAAGACATAAACTTAAAGTCTTTAAGAAGTCAAGTAGGCTATGTTCCTCAAGATACATTCTTATTCTCAGATACAATAATGAATAATATTAAATTTGGTTTGAAAAATGCAACTGATGACGATGTAGTTGTTGCTTGTAAAACTGCTAAGATTCATAAAGAAATATTAAGTTTCGAAAAAGGTTATAAAACAATTCTAGGAGAAAGAGGAGTAAACCTTAGTGGTGGACAAAAACAGAGAATATCAATAGCTAGAGCATTAATCAAGCAACCAAAAATATTAATCCTAGATGACTGTCTTTCAGCTATGGATACTGAAACTGAAAAATCAATATTACAGTCTCTAAATACATATACTAAGAATATTACAACGATAATTATTAGCCACAGAATTTCTTCAATAAAAGACACAAATAATATAATTGTTCTTAAAAATGGACAGATAATTCAAGAAGGAAATCATGAACAACTAATTACTCAAAAAGGGTATTATAAGGAGCTGTATAACAAGCAGATAATTGAAAAAGAAAGTATAGAATAAGTTGTGTTCTTAACTTTTTTTTAGGATTTTTGGCATCTAAAGACTAATACTAACTATAAAAACTGGCAAAATGGAGAGAGAAGAAATTTTTTCAAAAACAATGAGAGCGGGTAGAAGAACATATTTTTTTGATGTAAGATCTACTAAAGCAGGAGACTATTATCTAACACTGACTGAAAGCAAAAAATTCACAAATGATGATGGGTCTTATCACTACAAAAAACATAAAATTTATTTATATAAAGAAGATTTTAGCGAATTCTCTAGTAACTTAAGTGAGATGACTGATTACATAATTAAAGAGAAAGGTGAAGAAGTAATTAGTGAAAGACACCAAAAAGACTATCAAAGAGAAGAGAAGCAAGAGACTACATCAGAAGAGACTGAAATTGCTGAAGAAGAGACTGAAATTGCTGAAGAAGATCAAGAATCAGGAAATGAAGAAGAAACTAAAAATGACTCTGAAGAAAGCAGTGATACAGAGAGCGAAGATTCAGATAATGAAGAGAATAAAGACTCAAGCGAATTTACTGATGTAAAATTTGAAGATATCTAATACAATACTTTAATTATTTTATTTATTAATTACTCTAAATATATGTTTATGAGGTATTTGTTTCTGTTTTTTACTTGTTATTTTTTTAATTTACAATCACAAAATTTATCTGTAGATCTAAATTATTATTTTTCTAATCAGGAAAATACTTTTGATGAATCAGTTCCAACCCCTGAGAGTGTAATTGGTCATCAAGTTGGAGAATGGCATATAACTCATGACAAGCTTGTTCAATACATGAAAGAGCTTGCTAAATCTTCTGATAGAGTTACAATTCAAAATAGAGGCTTAACCTATGAGGATAGACCTTTAATTTTACTTACTATTACTTCTAAAGATAATCATAGTAATATTGAAAAAATTAAAGAGAGCCACATGGCATTAAGTAATAGCAATGATGCTAATAATTTTAATAATTTACCACTAGTGGTTTATCAAGGTTTCTCTATTCATGGAAATGAACCTAGCGGATCTAATGCTAGTTTATTATTAGCCTATTATTTGGCTGCATCTAAAAGTAATTTCATAGATGACTTATTAGAAAATACTATAATACTATTAGATCCATCATTTAATCCAGATGGGCTACAACGTTTTGCATATTGGGCAAATACAAACAAAAACTACAATTTAAATCCAGATCCTAATGACAGGGAATATAATGAAATATGGCCTGGAGGACGAACTAATCATTATTGGTTTGACATGAATAGAGACTGGCTTCCTGTTCAACTCCCTGAATCTAGAGCAAGAATTAAAACCTATAATGAATGGCTTCCAAATATATTAACTGATCATCATGAAATGGGAACAAATGCAACTTTCTTCTTCCAGCCTGGAATTCCTTCAAGAACACATCCTCTTACACCAATCTTAAATCAAGAATTGACTCAAAAAATAGCTGATTTTCACGTAGAAGAGTTAAATGAGATAGGATCATTATATTATTCAGAAGAAAGTTTTGATGATTTTTATTACGGGAAAGGATCTACATTTCCAGATATAAATGGAGGTGTTGGAATACTATTTGAGCAGGCTAGCTCAAGGGGTCATATTCAAGAAAGTGCAAATGGGATACTTACTTTTCCCTTTACTATTAAAAATCAATTTACTGCTGCTATTTCTACATTAAAAGCAGGATTAAATCTAAGAGAAAATTTATTAGAATATCAATATAATTTTTATAAAAATTCCAGGGAAGAGGTGTCAAAATCAAAAAATAAGGGGATAATCTTTGGAGACAGCAAAGACAGGGCTAAAACCATTCATTTAGCTGAAATTTTAAAAAGACACGAAATAGATTATTATGACCTAAAGAAGGATATAAACCATAAAGGGAAATATTATAAAAAAGATTATGCATTTATAATTCCAAAAAATCAAAAAAAATCAAAATTAATTAATGCTATGTTTGAATCAAGAACTAAATTCAAGGATAGCTTGTTTTATGATGTTTCTGCTTGGACTTTACCTCTTGCATTTAATTTAGATTATGATATGAATGTTGACATGAATAATGCAGGTGATAAAAATCTAGAATTTTCAACTAATACAGGAGGAGTAACTAAGAAAACAAATTATGCTTACTTAATGGAATGGCATGAATATTATACACCTAAAGTTTTAAATAAAATTTTAAACAATGATATGATTGCTAAAGTAGCGTTAAAAAGATTTAATATAGATAATAAGGCTTTTGATTACGGGACAATACTAGTGCCAGTATTTAATAAGGGAATTGATAGTACTTATAATTTCTTAAATAAACTTGCTAAAGAGAACTCTATAACTATTCATGGAGTTAATACAGGTCTAGCTGATGGTATAGATTTAGGAAGTAATCATTTTAGAAGAATATCCAAGAAAAAAATAGCCCTATTAGTAGGAGACGGCTTTAGTGCGTATGACTGCGGTGAAATATGGCATTTATTTGATACTAGATATCGCATTAAACTAACAAAACTTGATGTAAGAAATTTACCTTCAGCAAATATAAGTGATTATTCAACTATTATAATGCCAAGTAGTAGAGGATTAAATAGCAAAAACTCTGATAAAATAAAAAAATGGATAGAAAATGGAGGGACACTTATTGCTTATAAGAATTCCTTAAAATGGGTGGAAAAAAATAATCTTGTAGAATATAATTTTAAGGAGACTGAGCGTACAGCAAAAAATATTTCCTTTGAGGAAAAAAGAAACTATTTTGGATCACAAGCAATTGGAGGTGCAATCTTTGAAGCAAATATTGATAGAACTCATCCTATAAATTTTGGCTTTAAAAATAATTCTATTTCACTTTTTAGAAATAGCACACTATTTATTGAAGCTGACAAGGATAGTTATAATAATCCTATAAGATATTCTGAAAAGCCTCTATTAAGCGGTTACATATCTGAAAATAATCTTAATAATTTGAAATCAACTGTTCCTTTAAAAATTAATAAACTAAATAAAGGAAAAATTATTTCAATTACAGATAATACAAACTTCAGAGCTTTCTGGTACGGTACTAATAAATTATTAGTAAATGCTATTTATTTTAGTGATCAGTTCTAATTTAATGAATTCTTAGCCCATTCATAACTGTGTCTTCAGGAGAAATCAGTATTACATCTTTTTCATTTACAGCGCCTAAGACAAGGCATTCGCTTATAAAATTTGCAATTTGTTTTTTTGGAAAATTTACAACCGCAATAACTTGCTTATTAATTAAATCCTCTGTTGAATATCTGTGAGTAATTTGAGCAGAAGATTTTAAAATACCAAGTTCACCAAAATCAATTTGTAATTTAAATGAAGGCTTTATAGCTTCTTTGAAAGCTTCAGCACTTAAGATTGTTCCAACTCTAATATCCAGATCTTTAAATGCAGTAAATAAAGGACTCATACCTGACTATTTAGACCTGTTGGAAATAAAACTTTTCACGAAAGTAACAAGTGCAAATGCAGTAGTTAGCATCATTGTAATTACCCTAACCATTCCAATGTTATTACCGCTTTCCATAGTTCCAGTAAGAGGCTTTATTAACCCTCCTAGAATCAAGAAAGTCAAAAGAACAACTAAATGGGCTGCTGTTTTATTATTCTCCTGTTTTAAGCCCGGATTTAGTACTAGGATTATAGCTCCAAATATTACAGGGATCAAGGCAGTTATTGCATAATTTGAATCAATATATGCCCAAGCACCTAATAAAATTAGGGTAATGGCATTAATAAAACTTGCTTTATGTGGTTTCATAATTTACTTTTATTTAAAATTACAACAATTTATTAAATTTGTAAAATGGCAAAGACACCTTCAAATATGGTTTCATTAGGAACAAAAGCTTCTAAATTTAATTTACTAGATGTAACTATTAATTCATTTAAATCACTTGATGAATTAAAAGGGGATAAAGGAACAGTTATAATGTTTATATGTAATCATTGCCCATATGTGAAACACGTAAATGCAACCATTGTTGAAATTGCAAAAAAATATCAGCAATCTGGAATTAAATTTATAGCTATTTCAAGTAATGATGTTTTAAATTATCCTGAAGATAGTCCAGAACTTATGAAGGAAAATGCAATTGAATATAATTTTTGCTTTCCCTATTTATACGATGAAACTCAACAAACAGCAATAGTATATGATGCAGCATGTACACCTGATTTTTATGTTTATAATTCTGGTTTAGAGTTAGTATACAGAGGACAACTAGATGATTCTAGGCCTGGAAATAATCTTCCATGTGATGGAAATGACCTAAGTCATGCATTAAATTGCTTAATTATAAATAAGGTAAACGAAAAATTACAAAAACCAAGTATTGGTTGTAATATAAAGTGGAAGGTTAGCTAATATCAATTAGCTCTACATCAAAAATTAGAGTTGCATTAGGTGGGATTATACCTCCAGCACCCATTTCACCATAAGCTAAATTTCCTGGAATTAAAAATCTTGCCTTTTCACCGACACTTAACAAACTTATTCCTTCATCCCAACCTTTAATAACTTGACCTATACCAAGTTTAAATTCAATTGGCTCATTTCGTTTATAAGAAGAGTCAAAAACCGTTCCATCAATTAATTGCCCCTTATAATGAACTTTAACTGTGTCACTAACTTTTGGTTTATTTCCATTATTTTTTGAAATTATTTTATAACGCAACCCCGAATCAGTAATCTTAAAACCTTTTGAAATCTCATCAATTTTATTATTGAAATCTAATTTCATTTTCTTCTCTCTTTCCTCTTTTTGATTATTAAACTGATTAAATGAATTTAACGAATCAAAGCCTTCAGCTTTATCACCTACTCTACTTATTGTTAATTTTATGATTTCATCACCTTGTTCAATCGAATTTACTACCGACATACCCTCTATTACTTTACCAAAAACAGTATGCTTGTTATCCAGCCATGGAGTTTCAATATGTGTTATAAAAAATTGACTCCCATTGCTCCCAGGGCCAGAATTTGCCATGGATAAAATTCCTGCAGAATTATGTTTAAGATCTTCATGGAATTCATCATCAAATTTATATCCAGGATCTCCTGTGCCATTTCCCAAAGGACAGCCTCCTTGAATCATGAAATCATTAATAACCCTATGAAAACTTAATCCATCAAAATAAGGCTTTCCAATATCTTTATAAGAGTTTTTTATTTTTCCTTCAGCTAATGAAATAAAACTTCCAACTGTACCAGGAGTTTTTTCATATTCTAAAGCGATAACAATTAATCCTTTAGTAGTTTCAAGATTTACGTATATACCTTCCTTCATAATAAAAAATTTGAGCGAATATACAACTATTGATTAATCTTCTTAAGTTAAGATTAAATTTAGTTTGCAAACTCACTTAAGAATTTTATTCTATAAATCCTTAATTCAAACTCTTCATATTCACCATCAAACTCATCTATTGCCAATTCAATATTATCACTCTCAGCTTCCATAAAATAATCATTAATTTCATTTTGTTGATCCTCATCTAATATATCATCAATACAATAAGAAATATCTAACTTAGTTCCAGAATAAATAATTGACTCCATCTCTTTAACAAACTCATTCATTTTAAGACCTTTAGAAGATGCTATATCCTCAAAAGTTAATTTCCTGTCAATACTCTGTATTATATAGAGTTTTATTGCTGAATTAGATCCAGCAGTTTTTACTACAAAATCATCAATCCTGTTAATATTATTTTCTTCTACATATTTAGAGATTACACTAACAAATTCTTTTCCATATTTATTTGCCTTGCCCTCACCTACTCCATGAATATTAGCTATTTCACTAATTGTTATGGGATATTTTAATGTCATGTCTTCTAAAGAGGGATCTTGAAATATTATATATGGGGGAAGATTAAGCTTGTTTGCAATTTGTTTTCTTAATTTCTTTAAAATTGACATTAGTTCTAAATCACCTGATCCGCCCCGATTAATACTAGTTAAAATTTTATCATCTTGATCAGAGTATTTATGATCTTTCGAAATCTTAAATGTTTTTGGAGTAGATAAATATTTTTTTCCTTTTTCATTAATTAGAATAATACCGTAAGATTCTATGTTCTTTTCTATAAAGCGAGCAACTACAAGTTGTCGAATTAATCCTATCCAAAAAATCTTATCATAACTTTTTCCAACACCAAAAAAAGATTTTTCGTTTAATTTATGAGATTTAACTAAAGAGCTTTCATTGCCTATTAATATATCTATCAATTCTTTAGATTTATAAATTTGTCTTGTTTCCTTAATAAGGTTAAGTAATATTATAATTTCTCTTTTTACATCAATTTTTTCTTTAGGATTTGCCATATTATCATCTAGCATACCTCCATCTCCAGTATCATTGTCAAATTCTTCTCCAAAATAATTAAGTAAATATTTTCTTCTAGAAATAGATGTTTCACAATAAGAAACCACCTCTTCTAACAATAAAGAATACAATAGTTGTTCTGAATTAGTTTTAGAAGTAATAAATTTTTCTAATTTTTCAACATCCTTATATGAGTAAAATGCTAAACAATGCCCTTCACCTCCATCTCTTCCTGCTCTACCAGTTTCTTGATAGTATCCTTCTAAACTTTTTGGAACATCATAATGGATCACAAATCTTATATTGGGCTTATCAATACCCATACCAAAGGCAATTGTAGCAACAATCACATCGGCATCTTCTTTTAAAAAAAAATCTTGATTATTAGATCTTGTCTTGAAATCTAAGCCTGCATGATACGGCAATGCTTTTATATCATTTAGCTGCAATAAATTAGTTATTTCTTCAACTTTTTTTCTACTTAAACAGTATATTATACCTGATTTATTACTATTATTTTTAATAAATTTAATCAGATCTGAATTTACTGTATCATTCTTATAACGCACCTCATAAAATAGATTTGGTCTATTGAATGATGCTTTAAAAATCTGTGCATCAGAAATGTTTAAATTTTTTAATATGTCTGACTGAACCTTAGGGGTGGCTGTTGCAGTAAGAGCAATAATAGGAACGTTTTTTTCAATTTTATCAGCTATTATCCTTAGATTTCTATATTCTGGCCTAAAATCATGTCCCCACTCACTTATACAATGAGCCTCATCTATAGCTAATAGTGAAATATTATTTGATTTAAGGAATTCTATATTAGAATCCTTTGAAAGTGACTCTGGAGCCATATATAAAAGCTTAGTGATACCATTTTTTACATCATCTTTAACCTTTTCCTGCTCATCCTTAGTTAAAGTAGAATTTAAAACATGAGCTATTCCATTTATATTAGAAAAACCTCTTATCTGGTCAACTTGATTTTTCATAAGTGCAATAAGAGGTGAGACAACAATAGTAGTTCCTTCTTTTATAAGGGCTGGCAACTGATAACACAAGGATTTTCCACCACCTGTTGGCATAATAACAAGTGTGTTCTTGTCTTCACATATCCTATTTATTACCTGTTTTTGGAGTCCTTTAAATTCATCAAAACCAAAGATTTTTTTTAATGAATCATAGATAAGGTTATCATTGATTTTCATTTAATCACTATAGTATATCATTTTTTTATACTACTATTAAGATATGATATTATGATAATTTTAAGAAATTCTTTAGTAAAAATTTTGTTTTTTTGTATAATATCTTGTATTTGAAATTTTAAGAGTATTTTTTAAATACATAAATAATAAATTTTGAAAGAACCAAAATCTATTTTAAGTTTTGCCAAAGAGACTATTGAGCTTCAAGCTAGTAGTATAAAAAATCTATATAAGCTACTAACTAAAGATTTTGAAAAGGCAGTAAGCTTAATAAATAAAACTAAAGGAAGAGTTATTGTAACCGGTATAGGTAAAAGTGCAATTATTGCTCAAAAAATTGTAGCAACATTTAACTCTACTGGAACACCTTCAATTTTTATGCATGCTGCAGATGCAATTCATGGAGATTTAGGGCTAATCCAAAAAAATGATATAATTATTTGTATTTCCAAAAGCGGAAATACTCCAGAGATTAAAGCATTAGTTCCTTATATAAAAACCACCTTTAATAAACTTATAGCTATAACAGGTGAGACTAATAGTTATTTGTCAGAAAAATCAGATATTGTTATTAATAGTTATGTGGATGCGGAAGCATGTCCTAATAATCTAGCTCCTACAACTAGCACTACTGCTCAACTTGTCATTGGAGATGCAATTGCTGTTTGCTTGGTAAAATTAAGAGGATTTTCCTCAAATGATTTTGCAAAATATCATCCTGGTGGAAATCTAGGAAAAAGGCTGTTCTTAAAGGTTGAAGACTTAATTGACTCAAAATCCCTTCCTAAAGTAGATGCTTCAGATTTAATGAAAGATGTAATTATAGAGATTTCTAATAAAATGTTAGGAATTACAGTTGTACTAGATAAAAACAAAATTGTTGGCGTAATAACTGATGGAGATCTTAGGCGTCAATTATTAAAAAGTCATAATATTTCTAAGGTTAAAGCTGATGAGATTATGAGTAAAAACCCCAAAATAATCAACAAAAATTTACTTGCAACGGAAGCGCTATTAATTATGAAAGCTAATAAAATATCTCAATTAATAGTTGCTGAAAAAAACAAATATATTGGAATTCTCCATATTCAAAGTCTAATTAAAGAAGGGATTATATAGTGAGCAACAATCAAGTTGATAACATGTCATTTTTAGAGCATCTTGAAGAATTAAGATGGCATATACTTAGATCAATGTTTGCAATTATTATTACAGGTATAGTTTGCTTTGTAATGAAGGATTTTATATTTGATACCATAATATTTGGTCCAAAAAAAATGTCCTTTCCAACTTACAGATTCTTGTGTGAAGCAGCAACTTTTATAGGTGTTGAAACTAGTTTTTGTGGAACTGAATTTCCATTTATTATTCAAAACAGAACAATGGGTGGCCAGTTTTCTGCTGCTATATGGACTTCTATTCTTGCTGGTTTTATTTTATCATTTCCATATGTTTTATATGAATTATGGAAATTTATTAGTCCTGGATTACTTCAAAATGAAAAAAGTAAATCTAAAGGTTTTATTTTTATTTGCTCTTTTTTATTTTTTCTAGGAGTTTTATTTGGATATTATGTTGTAGCACCACTTTCAATTAATTTTTTTGGCAGTTTTCAAGTTTCAAATGAAATATTAAATGAAATTGATCTTAATTCTTATATTTCATTGGTCAGATCTTCTTGTTTAGCATGTGGCATTATGTTTGAACTTCCTATAATAATATTTTTCTTATCCAGAGTTGGAGTAGTTACTCCAACTTCATTAATAAAATACAGAAAATATGCACTTTTAATTGTTTTAACTTTTGCTGCAATTATTACCCCGCCTGATGTAGCTAGTCAAATTATTGTTGCCATTCCTGTAATGATTCTATATCAAATAAGTATATTTATTTCTAGGTTAGTTTTAAAAAAACAAAGTAGATGATTCTAAGAGCTGAAAATTTAATGAAATCCTATTCTGGAAAGAAAGTTGTAAAAGATGTCTCACTCCAATTAAAACAAGGTGAAATAGTAGGGCTTCTTGGTCCTAATGGTGCTGGTAAGACAACTACATTTTATATGATTGTTGGATTAATTAAACCTAACTCAGGGAAAATCTATCTAAATGAAAAAGATATTACTAAATTTCCAATGTATAAAAGAGCTCAATCAGGTATTGGATATTTAGCTCAAGAAGCTTCTGTTTTTAGAAAAATGACTGTTGAAAATAATATTCTAAGTGTACTTCAGTTAACAAACTTGTCAAAGAAAGAACAAATAAATAAAATGGAATCTTTATTAGATGAATTTGGATTAACCAACATCAGAAAAAATAGAGGAGATCTTCTCTCAGGCGGTGAAAGAAGGAGGACGGAAATTGCAAGAGCTCTTGCAACGGACCCTATGTTTATACTACTTGATGAGCCTTTTGCTGGTGTAGATCCATTAGCTGTTGAAGATATTCAAAAGATTGTTACCAAGCTTACCAAAAAAAATATTGGTATACTTATTACAGATCATAATGTAAGGGAAACATTAGCAATCACTGACAGAACATATTTAATGTTTGAAGGTAATATCCTAAAGGATGGCAAACCTGAAGAACTAGCTAATGATGATACAGTTAGAAAAGTATATTTAGGTAAAAATTTTGAGTTAAGAAAAAAAACTTAATGAGACATCATTTTTTTTCCACCTATAGCAAAGTAGGACACTATATAATAAATTACTAAAATTAGCGGTATAGAGAGAACTCCTCTGAGAAAAACAAATAGTACTGCTGATAAAACAATAAGCATATATCTATATTTATTAACTCCATTAAACTTAAAATCTTTAAACTTTAAGTTAATTAGTTTAAATCTTGAATTCAGCAAATAACAGCTTAAAATTGTAATAAATATTAAAAAATTATTGTCCAAAATAATTTCTTTTACAAATGAGTCTATGTTAGGTAATTTAATGATTAGCATTAGAGATAGAATAAATATGGTATTCGCAGGAGTTGGTAAACCTTTAAAATGTTTTAAATCTGTATGAGACAGATTATAATTAGCAAGCCTATAAGCAGAAGCTAATGTTATAGTAAAACCAAGTAAAGGAAGAAATGGATCTGAAGAAACTTCCATAAATAACTTATACATTATTATTCCAGGGACTAAACCAAAAGAAATCAGATCTGCTAATGAATCTAATTGGCCACCTAACTTACTTTCTAAATTAAATTTTCTAGCTATAAATCCATCCATAAAATCAAAAAATAAAGTGATTAAAATAAGAAATGATATGGATTCAATAGAGAGATTGTCTTCAACTAGTAGCAATGTAATAACACATCCTAAAAAAAGATTGAAAAGTGTTAAAATGTTAGGAATTATTCTCATAAACAAAATTGAGAGTTCATTACTAATATAGTAACTTAATAAATAATATATTTAATAGTTAATGAATTTTAGTTGTTTTTATATTATTATAACACAATAAGAAAGTCATTTAGAAGTTTTTATTGATATTATCAATAATGAAGAAGTTAGTTTTCTTATTATTATTTTCTACTCTAGGAGTAAATGCACAGAATAATTCAAAATATTCTAATGAATTTCTGAATATTGGTGTAGATGCTCAATCAATTGGCATGAGCAATGCTGTTGTGTCTAGTACATCTGATGTTAATTCCACTTATTGGAATCCAGCTGGTTTGCTACAATTAGAAGATAAGCAGATTTCCTTAATGCATTCAAACTATTTTGCCAACATAGCTACTTATAATTTTGTTGCATATGCAACGCCAATTGATGATAATTCTGCACTAGGATTTTCTATGATTAGATTTGGAGTTGACGACATATTAGACACAACACAATTAATAGATGATCAGGGAAATATAAATTTTGACAGAATTAACTTATTTTCAACTGCAGATTATGCATTCTTGTTTTCCTATGCAAGAAGATTAAAATTTAAGAATTTGAATTATGGCGTTAATATAAAAATAATTAGAAGAATAATTGGAGATTTTTCTAGTTCTTGGGGTTTTGGAATGGATTTTGGAATACAGTTTAAAACAAGTAATAATTGGAACTTTGGCTTGATGGCAAGAGATATTACAACTACTTATAATTCTTGGTCTATAAATGAAGAAAGATTAGGTGATATTCAAAATGCAATTGAAGGTCAAAATCAAGAGATTCCTAGCGGAACTGAAATAACTATTCCAAAATTGCAATTAGGAGTTTCAAAACAACTGGATATTAAAAATAGCTACACTTTATTAGCGGCATTAGACCTAATGGTTAAATTTGAAGAGAATAATGATATAATTTCAACTAATTTTGCTAGCATAAACCCTGCATTAGGTCTAGAGTTTGGCTATCTTGACTTAGTTTTTTTAAGATTAGGTATGGGTAATTTTCAAAATGAATTACAATTTGATAATTCAAAAGAACTTAGTTTTCAGCCAAATTTTGGAATTGGATTTAAATATAAAAGTATTGAAATGGACTATGCATTTACTGATATAGGAAATCAAAGTATTGCTTTATATTCTAATATTTTTTCATTGAAATTTGACCTTAATTTATTTAGATAATACTATGCTTAAAAAAATTCTATTAATCTTATTATCAGTATTTCTTCTAGAGATACATGCACAAGAGAATATAGAAGAAATACCTCAATATGAAATTAGCATACTAACCATCGGACCAGGAAGTTCCCTTAGTGATGCTTTTGGTCACTCTGGAATTAGAGTAATAGATAGAGTAAATGATTATGACATAGTTTTTAATTATGGTGTCTATGACTTTAATGCTCCTAATTTTTATGGAAACTTTGTGAAGGGAAGGCCTATATATAGTCTTGGAATAAACAATTTTGAAAACTTTTATAGAAGTTATGTAAATCAGTCTAGACAAATAATAGAACAGAAATTAAATTTGTCAGAATATAAAAAAAGAGTACTTGTAAATAAGCTTATTACAAATTCTAAAGAAGAAAATAAAGATTACGAATATAATTATTTTGAAAATAATTGCTCTACTAAAATCGGTGATATATTTAATGAATTACTAGAAGAAGAAATTAGAAATGAAGGTATTAATCTAGATAATATCAATTCAAATTCATATAGAAAATTGGTTTATCAGCATGTTGTTCCTAATTCTTGGGGAGCATTGGGAATTGACATCTGTCTTGGATCAGTAATTGACAAAAATATTACTGATCAAGACGAATTATTTTTACCCTATAATTTGAAACTATATTTTGATAAACTAGGTAATTCTAATATTAAAAAGGGGGATTTAGTAGAAACATCTATCCTATTTGGAGAATATATAAGCTATAAAGAAACTGCATTTTCACCATTATATGTGCTACTAATTATATCATTAATAATTATTGTAATTACTTTTTTAGACTACTTAAGAATAACTAGGAATGTTTTCTTAGATATTATTATTCTTTTAACTACAGGGTTAGTTGGCTTACTATTAGCTTATTTATGCTTTTTTAGTAACCATATAGCATCTGCTTGGAACTACAATCTTTTATGGGCAATTCCATTTAATCTAATATTACTTTTTCAATTACTTAAGAAAAAACCAAATAGGTGGATTATATCGTATCTGAAAATCAATATTCTAATGTTATTGTTAATGAGTTTACATTGGATCGTTGGGATTCAAGTGTTTAATATTAGCTTAATTTCCCTAATTTTAGCATTATTAATAAGATATTTATATCTAATTAAATATTTCTCAAAGAGAATTAGATAAACGTATGAAAATTTATACAAAATCAGGAGATAGAGGTTCAACAAAATTAATTGGTGGAAAAGATGTTGAGAAACATAATATACAAGTTGATGTATACGGTTCAATTGATGAACTAAATTCATATATAGGTCTAATAAGAGATTTTACTGATGACAAGTACGTAAAAAACTCCTTGATAGAAATACAAAAAAATCTTTTTAATATTGGAGCAATACTTGCATTTCAAGATGAAAAAACAGCGGAAAAATATCTAAAAACAAGGAAAATAGGGGTCCTAAAGGAAGACATCTCTACTTTAGAAAAGAATATTGATATAATCTCTGAAAAATTGCCCAAAATTGACAAATTTATTATTCCTGGAGGCCATGAAAAAGTTTCCTACTGTCATATCGCTAGATCCGTTTGCAGAAGAGCTGAAAGAAATGCTTCAAAACTAAAATCTATTTACAATTTTCAAGATGAAATCTTAATTTATTTAAATAGATTATCTGATTATATGTTTGTCATAGCAAGAAAATTTTCAATAGATCTAGAAATTGAAGAGATTCCTTGGAAAACATAGTACTTCAAAAAAACATTAAATAATTTCTTGCTTTTTTCATCTAAAAAATTATTTTTGCAAAAAATAGTTTATCATGTATTGGACTTTAGAACTAGTATCTCACCTAAGTGATGCACCTTGGCCAGCTTCAAAAGACGAATTGATAGATTATTCCATTAGAACTGGTGCGCCATTAGAAGTAGTAGAAAATTTACAATCAATTGAAGATGAAGGAGACCTATATGAATCTATTCAGGAAATTTGGCCAGATTATCCAACTGATGAAGATTATCTTTGGAACGAAGATGAATATTAAAATTTATTTAAAGTCTCTTAACTGAGGCTTTTTTTAATACTTTTCATCAAACAAATTGTATCTTTGAAAATTAAAATCACTATCTGATAACACATATGAGTTTTTTTAATTCAATACTTAAATTCTTTATAGGAGACAAAACAAAAAAAGATATAAAATCAATACTTCCTGTAGTTGAAGAAGTAAAATCATTTGAGAGTGAAATTTCTAAGCTAAATAACGATGAATTAAGAGAACAAACTCAAAATTTCAAATCTGAAATAGAATTATCAATTAATGAGATAAAAAGCAAGATTAAAGAGTTAAAAGAGGCTGTAGATAAAACAGATGATTTTGATGAAAAAGAAGAATTATACACTCAAATAGATGAGTGTGAAGAAGAATCTTATAAGATAACTGAAGATACTTTAAACAAAATCCTACCAAAAGCATTTGCAGTTGTTAAAGAAACTGCAAAACGTTTTTATAATAACAAAGAAATTATAGTTAAAGCAACAGCTTTTGATAGAGAAATTTCAGCCAATAAAGAATACGTGCAATTAAATCAAGATAATGCTGTCTGGAAGAATTCTTGGGATGCAGCTGGAAAACCAATAACATGGGATATGATTCACTATGATGTTCAATTAATTGGTGGTATTGCAATGCATCAAGGTAAAATAGCTGAAATGCAGACAGGTGAAGGAAAAACATTAGTTGCAACATTGCCTGTATATCTAAATGCTTTATCAGGTAAAGGAGTTCATATTGTAACTGTAAATGATTATTTAGCCAAAAGAGACAGTGCTTGGATGGCTCCTGTCTTTGAATTTCATGGTTTAAAGATAGATTGTATTAACTATTATAAACCCAATTCACAAGAAAGAAAAAATGCATATAATGCTGATATAACATATGGAACCAACAATGAGTTTGGATTTGATTATTTGAGGGATAACATGGCTAATTCTCCTGATGATCTAGTTCAAAGAAAACATAATTATGCCATTGTTGATGAGGTTGATTCTGTTTTAGTAGATGATGCAAGAACTCCATTAATAATATCCGGTGCCGTACCTCAAGGAGATAAGCACGAATTTAATGAGCTAAAACCTAAAATTGAAAAAATAGTATCTGTTCAAAGACAATTGTTAACTGCTACATTAGCTGAGGCTAAAAATAATATATCAAATAATAATAGAGACGAAGGAGCTTTTAGTCTACTCAGAGTATACAGGGGGATACCTAAAAACAAAGCTTTAATTAAATACTTAAGTGAAGAAGGTATAAAACAGTTGCTCCAAAAAACTGAAAATTTTTATATGCAAGATAATAATAGGGAGATGCCAAAAATTGATGAAGCCCTTTATTATGTTATTGATGAAAAAAACAATCAGATAGAACTTACTGATAAAGGAATAGAATTTCTTTCAGGAAAAGATGATCCTGATTTTTTCATAATGCCAGAAATTGGAATGGAAATATCCAAAATTGAATCTAAAGGTCATAAGCCTAAAAAAGAGGCTGCATTGAAAGAAGAACTATATAGAGATTTTAATATTAAGTCTGAAAGGATTCATTCTATAAATCAACTACTTAAAGCATATGCTCTTTTTGAAAAAGACATTCAGTACGTCGTAATGGATAATAAGGTAATGATTGTAGATGAGCAAACAGGTAGAATAATGGATGGAAGAAGATATAGTGATGGTCTACATCAAGCAATTGAAGCTAAAGAAAATGTAAAAATTGAAGCAGCTACTCAGACATTTGCAACAATAACACTACAAAATTATTTTAGAATGTATGGAAAACTTTCTGGGATGACAGGTACAGCTGTAACTGAGGCAGGAGAATTTTGGGATATTTACAAATTAGATGTAATCGAAATTCCAACGAACAAGCCTGTTATAAGAGATGATAAGGAAGATTTAGTCTACAAAACTAAAAGAGAAAAATATAATTCTGTTATAGAACAAGTTACTGAACTTTCAAATGCTGGTAGACCTGTATTAATTGGCACAACATCTGTTGAAATTAGTGAATTACTTGGTAAAATGCTTGGAATAAGAAAAGTGCCTCATAATATTCTAAATGCAAAACTGCACAAAAAAGAATCTGAAGTTGTTGCAGAAGCTGGAATTTCTGGTCAAGTTACTATTGCTACCAATATGGCAGGTAGAGGAACTGATATCAAACTAAGTAAAGAAGTTATTGATTTAGGAGGATTAGCAATTGTTGGAACTGAAAGACATGACTCAAGAAGGGTTGATCGACAACTAAGGGGAAGATCTGGAAGGCAGGGTGATCCGGGAAGCTCACAGTTTTATGTGTCTCTAGAAGACAATTTAATGCGATTATTTGGGAGTGAAAAAATTGCTAAAATGATGGATAGAATGGGCCTTGAAGAGGGAGAAGTTATTCAGCATTCTATGATAACAAAATCAATTGAAAGAGCTCAAAAGAAAGTAGAAGAAAACAATTTTGGTATTAGGAAAAGACTCTTAGAATATGATGATGTAATGAATGCTCAAAGGGAAGTAATCTACAAAAGACGACATAATTCTCTTTTTGGGGATAGATTAAGAATTGATATTGCTAATATGATTTATGACACATGTGAAAATATTGTTATAAATAATAAAGAAAATAACGATCACAAAAATTTTGAATTTGAACTAATAAAGTTCTTTTCTATAAGTACTGATCTAAATGCTGATGAATTTGAATCGATGGATGAAGATAAGGTTATAAATAAAATATATAAACTCACCCTAAATCATTACTTAAATAAAATTGAGGCAAATGCTAAATTAGCATATCCAGTAATTAAACATGTTTATGAGAATCAGAAGGATAGATTTAAAAGAATTGTAGTTCCATTTACTGATGGAATAAAGACCCTACAAGTTGTTACAGACCTAGAAAGAGCTTACTCCTCTGATGGACAGCAGCTTGTAACAGATTTTGAAAAAAATATATCATTAGCAATTTTAGATAACTCTTGGAAGAATCATTTAAGAAAAATGGATGAATTAAAACAATCTGTTCAGCTTGCAGTTCATGAGCAAAAGGATCCTCTCTTAATATATAAATTTGAATCCTTTGAATTATTTAAAAGTTTAATTGATAATGTAAATAAAGAGATTCTATCATTCTTATTCAAAGCTGAAATTTCAAATGAAAATGCAAAAAATATTCAAGAAGCTAGACCAAGAAAAGTTACTAAAATAAATGCATCCAAAGATGAAATTCCTAATATTGATGAATTAAGTTCTCAAAATAAAGCGGCAGGTAGAAATATAGTTCGTGAAATTGAAACGATTGTAAGAGATAAACCAAAGATTGGCAGAAATGATCGAATTACAATAAAAAATGTTTCAACAGGAGAGAACAAAGAAATGAAGTACAAGCATGCAGAACCACTCCTTAATAAAGGAGAGTGGGTTATTTCAGAAGCCACTACTACTCCATAAAAATTAATTTAAATAACCATGGGAGAAACTCCTAAAAAGCGATTAAATATTCAGGAGCTAATTAGTGGAGTTGTAAATGGCGATATTGTTTCACTTAGTAAGGCAATTACCATGATTGAAAGTGATAACATAAATGACAAATCTGATTCTAACAAAATATTATCTTCATGTATTAAAGAAAAGTCCAATTCAATAAGAATTGGCATAACTGGCGTCCCTGGAGTTGGAAAAAGTACATTTATTGAAGCATTTGGAGACCATCTAACAAGTATAGGTCACAAGGTTGCTGTATTGGCTATTGATCCAACTAGCTCGGTTAATCGCGGTAGCATACTGGGAGATAAAACAAGAATGAGTACACTGGTTAATAATAAAAATGCATTTATTAGACCTAGTCCAACCTCTAGTCATTATGGGGGTGTAGCAAAAAGAACTAGAGAATCAATTATTCTATGTGAAGCTGCGGGTTATGATATAATTCTAGTAGAAACAGTTGGAGTTGGTCAAAATGAAATTAGTGTATCCGAAATGGTAGATTTCTTTCTTTTACTTAAACTCTCTGGTGCTGGAGATGAATTACAAGGAATTAAACGAGGAATAATAGAAATGGCAGATGCAATAATAATAAATAAGGCTGATGGCGATAATATTGAAAATTCTAATAAAGCTAAATCAGAATTTGCAATGGCTATAAAATTATATCCTATAAAGAAATCTAAATGGATTCCAAAAGTGATGACTTGTAGTTCAATTAACAGCACTGGAATAAAACCCATTTGGAAATTAATTTTAGAGTACATCTCTGTTACAAATGCAAATAATTTTTTTAATGAAAATAGGAAAAGTCAAAATAAATACTGGTTATTGCAAACTATCAATGATAAATTACAATCAAATTTCTTTGGTAATGAAAAAATTAAAAAAGAATTAGAAAAACAATATAATCTACTAGATAAAAATAAAACAACTCCATTTGTTGCTGCTGAAATTTTATTAAAAATATAATATGTCAACATTTACAATAATAGTCCCAATATTTAATGAGAAAGATAATTTATCTAGATTAGAAAGTGAATTAATGAAATTTATTAATTCAACAAAATTTAAAACAAAAGTTCTTTTAATAAATGATGGCTCTACAGATGGAAGTAAAGATATTATTGAAAAATTATGTAATGATAATAGTTGCTTTGAATTCATTTCTTTTGTAAAAAACTATGGACTTAGTAGTGCATTAAAGGCTGGGTTTGACTTATGCAATTCAGAATATATAGGATATATTGATGCTGATTTACAAACTTCACCAAGCGATTTTCATATTTTATTAAAATTTATTGATAATTATGATCTTGTTTCAGGTTATCGATCTAATAGAAAAGACTCTTATTTAAAGAATATATCATCTTTAGTTGCAAATGGTATTAGAAATATATTTACTGGTGATGGAGTAAAAGACACAGGGTGTCCATTAAAAGTAATAAGGACTGATTTTGCAAAAAGAATTCCAATGTTTAAGGGATTACATAGATTTTTGCCAGCAATGATACTTCTTCAAAAAGGTAAAATTATTGAGGTTCCTGTAAAACATTTCCCAAGAATAGCTGGAAAAGCAAAATTTGGATTATTTAATAGAATATTAGGGCCCTTATCTGATTGTTTTGCATTTATTTGGATGAAAAGAAAATATATTAATTACCAGATAGAAGATAATGAGTGAACTAATTTACTTGTATTCACTGGGGTTTATTGCTCAATTCTTTTTTAGCTTAAGAGTTATTATTCAATGGTTTTACTCTGAAAGAGAAGCAAAAGTAATAACACCAACAATTTATTGGATATTAAGTCTAATAGGATCTTTATTATTCTTTATGTATGGCTATTTCAGGGATGATTTTGCTATTATGCTAGGGCAATTCATAGGTTATTATATATATATTAGAAATTTGCAACTACAAAAAAAGTGGACAAATTTTAATATAGTTATTAGACAAATTCTAATATTATTACCCATTGTAATTTGCATAGAAAGGGCATGGAATTCTAATTTTTTTAATTTAGATTCACTTTTTTATAATCCTGATATACCGCAATGGCTACTATATCTTGGAATAATTTCACAAATTACATTTGCTTTCAGATACATATATCAGTGGATGTCTTCAGAAATTTCAAAAATATCCCATTTGCCATTAGGATTTTGGATTATAAGTATTCTAGGAGCAACTTTAATAATTACATATTCTATTTTTAGAGTAGATCCTGTTTTATTTTTTAGTCATATTGCAGGAATTTTTATGTATTCGAGAAATATTTATTTTATACATATTAACAGAAAGAAGTAGTGAATTTTTTTAAAGAAATATTATTACCTTAATAAAATGAGATATATAGAAATTACTCTTTGTTTACTAACACTTATTGCGTTTGGATGTAATAAACAAAAAGAGCCTGTTAAATCACCTTTTTCAAATATAGACACCTTATCAACAAATGATTGGTGGAATCGTTCTGAAAACCTAATAGTTGATTTAAAAGTTGACAGAGATGACGTTGTAGCCTTTGGCATTTATACAGTCTCTAACAAGACTCTTAAACTTACTGCACAACTTTTTCCGCTTTATCCAGATGAAAGCAGAGAGGTTAGATTAGAAATTTATCAGCATGAAATCTGGAGAGAAATACAAAGAAAAAAAATTAATGAAATAGGATGGGCTATAACATTTAGGGTAGAAAATTGGGATGATTCAAAAGATATAAAATATAGATTAAGACATAGTGATAATGCCATCTTTGAGGGAATGGTTAGAAAAGATCCTAAAAACAAAAATGAGATTGTTATGGCTGCATTCTCATGTAATAGCAATAAAGACAGAGGAGATAGAGAAAATTATGTCATAAATATAAATCATATTGATCCTGATATTTTGTTTTTTGCTGGAGATCAGTCTTATGACCACCAAGAACATACTGCTGCATGGTTGAAGTTCGGAATGCAGTTTAGAGAGACTTTTAGGGAGAGACCATGCATAACTATACCTGACGATCATGATATTGGTCAAGGTAATTTATGGGGAGAAAATGGAAAAATTGCTTCATCATCTGCAGGAAATGATGGAGGTTACTACTATCATCATGAATACGTAAAGATGGTAGAAAGGGCGCAAACCAATCACCTTCCAGATCCTTATGACAAAACTTCTATCGAGCAGGGAATAGGTGTGTATTATACTAACCTTCTGCTTGGAGGAATAGATTTTGCAATTATTGAAGATAGAAAGTTTAAGTCTGGACCTAAAGGAAAAATACCTCAACAAGGACCCAGGCCAGATCACATAAGAAACCCTGATTATGATCCAAAATCAATTGATATGGACGGATTAAAGTTACTTGGTGACAGGCAACTCAAGTTTCTTAGTGAATGGGGGGAGAACAACTCAATAATGAAAGCAGTTTTGTCTCAGACTGGTTTCTGTGGAGGAGCTCATCTCCACGGAAGTGAAGAGAATAGACTTCATGCAGACCTAGATTCAAATGGATGGCCACAAAGTGGCAGAAATAAAGCATTAAAGCTTATTAAGGGTGCAAATGCTATTCATATTGGTGGTGATCAACATATTGCAACTGTAATTCACCATGGAATTGACGATTATGAAGATGGTCCATGGGCCTTTCTTGTACCAGCCATTGTAAACAACTACTACAGTAGATGGTGGTGGCCAGAAAATGAAAAAATTATTGATAATCCTAATGATATTTTGCCATGGACAGGAAGGTACAAAGATGGATTTGATAATAAAATTACGATGCATGCATATGCTAATCCTGATACTGATTCTAATGGGGCTGGGTATGGAATAATAAAGTTTAATAAGGAAAGAAAAGATGTAACTTTTGAATGTTGGCCAAGATATGAAGACGTCAGATTAAATAATCCAAAACAATTTAAGGGATGGCCTATTACTGTTTCTTTGAACTAGAGTTATACCATCTGTCCGGATGAAGTTTATTGTATTGTTTTCCACTACCTAAATCTAGAAAAATAGGGTCAATCATTTCCTTATCCCACTCTTTGAATTTGAACTTATAATCATCATAAATTTTTGGCGAAATATCAATTATATTATTTTCCTCACTAATATCGTTCTTTAAATCAAAAATAAACTCTTCATCTCCCATTCTAAGGTATTTATACCTTTCTCCTCTTATCACATCAATGTCTTTATCCCTGTTTTGCCAGTAAAGAAAGTTATGTGGCAAACCATCTTTCTGTCCTAAAATGTAAGGCATTAGGTTAACACCGTCTATCTCTCCATCAATATATTTTTCAGCGTTAGCAACAGATGCCGCAGTTGCAAAAATATCTAGGGCAATAATTGGTTTATCATAAGTTAATCCGGCAGGAATTACATTTGGCCACTGCATAACAAATGGCACACGTATTCCTCCCTCAAAAAATTCACCTTTCCCGCCCCTTAAAATACCGTTATCTGAGTGATTATACCATTCCACACCACCATTATCTGAAAAGAAAACAACTATTGTATTATCAGATATATTTCTTTCTACAAGTTTGTCTAGGATTAAGCCAACACCATCATCTAGTGATGTAACCATTGCTGCATATGTTCTTCTCTTCTCTCCTTCAATATGCATATTTCTGTCTAGATCCTTTTTGGTAGCTTGTAAGGGTGTATGAGGCGCATTATAAGAAAGGTATAAAAAGAATGGATTTTCAGAATTTTCATCAATAAATTTCACTGCATTATCTGATAATTCTTCAGTAAGATATTTAGATATATCTACCCTCTTACCATTATCAAAAATTTTAGTTAAATAACCATCCCACTGAGATCTAGCTTCAGTTAAGTCATTTAGTGTTAAGTCTTCAGGGAAATATTTATGACCACCAATAACAAAACCATAAAACTCATCAAAACCCCTTTTTTGAGGGACTAGAGATTCGTGGGCCCCTAGATGCCATTTCCCAATAGCTTTTGTCTTATAATTAGCTTCTTTAAGAACATCAGGAAGTGTCTGTTCAGACAGAGGAAGTCCCATAGTTGAATCTTTAGGTGTTAATAAAATATTTCTACTATAACCAAATCTATTTTGATACCTGCCAGTTATCAACCCCGCTCTACTTGGTGAACATACCGCATAGGAAACATATCCATCTGAAAATATCACTCCATTATTAGCAATTCTATCAATATTAGGAGTTCTAATTTCTTTGCTTCCATGAAAACCAACATCAGCATAACCTTGGTCGTCACTTATTATAACAATAATATTTGGTGATTTTTCTTCTTGGTTAGAACAAGAAATAAATAAAATAGAAATAAAAATAATTGAAATAATTTTTTTCATAATCAGTAAGGGTAATATATTGTTTTTTTACGGAGATTGAAATTTATTTTATATATATTAACAAAAAGAAGCAGTGAGTTTTTTAAAGAAATATTATTTCTTGCTAATTATTTTAATTCTATTAATATATTCAATTTCTACATTTAATTTAATAGAGGTTGGAATTATGGAAGCAAGAAATTTTCAAACTGCAAAAGAGATGGTTGAAGATAATAACTGGCTTCTTCCAACTTTAAATGGAGAGCCTAGATACCAGAAACCGCCATTACCTACTTGGCTAACTGCATTTTCTGTTTTATTGTTCAATTCCAAATCAATTATATTCTATAGAATACCTGCAATTTTATTGCTATTTATTATTGGCATTACTAGCTATTTTTTTAGTCTTAAAATTAAATTTAACAGAAATGAAAGCATTATCAATGGATTGATAACTTTAAGTTCTATTTATATAATTGCTATCGTATTTGAAGCTCCCTGGGATATTTTTGCTCATGGGTTTATGTTCCTGGCTATCTACTTTCTTTTCAGCTCATTAGAAAATAAATTTAATCTAAAACAAAATATACTTATAGGTTTATTAATTGGATTCTCTATTATGTCCAAAGGCCCCATTTCAATTTATGTGTTATTAATCCCTTTTTTATTATCATATCTGCTAGTTTATAAGAAAATTAATATTAACATTAGTAATCTTATTCAAATTCTATTTGTTTCAATTATTTCTGGCAGTCTGTGGTATATTTATATATATAGCCAGGATAATCAGACATTAGTAGATATTATCTCTTTGGAGACAGAAAATTGGTCAAATTATAACGTAAAACCATTCTACTACTACTGGGATTTTTTTATTAATAGTGG
>Ga0206678_10000364_pt1 | contig 28594 bp, 27 predicted proteins | sample M180m12015metaG_FD_155453 | JGI IMG/M metagenome (GOLD analysis project Ga0206678, IMG submission 155453) | Ammonia-oxidizing marine archaeal communities from Monterey Bay, California, United States - M1 80m 12015 | ecosystem: Environmental > Aquatic > Marine > Intertidal zone | place: USA... | reverse complement strand
CGCTACCATATTCATAGGATGATTAAACGGCGTAATAGCCGAAATTGCTTTCAGCGGGTCGCGCTGCGTATAAATACGCCGCTGCTTACCGTGTGGCGTCAGATCACAAGAGAAAATCTCACCATCGTCGATAATGCACAACTGTCCGGCCAGGCTAAACACATCAAAAGCCCGGCCCACCTCGTACAAAGAGTCCTGCTTGGATATTCCGAGTTCGGCCGTGATGAGGTCAGAAATGGCCTCCCGGCGTAACGTGAGAATTTCGGCTGTGCGCAGCAGAATCTGCTGGCGCTCGTAGCGCGTCAGTGTCGGGGTATAGGATGCCGCGATATCGAAGGCTCGTGCCACATCCTCAGGGCGGGCGCTGGGCACAGTACCCACCATACTATTATCCCAGGGGTTAAAGACTTCAATACGCTCATCGCGGTCGGTTTTCTCACCGGCGATACGCAGCGTCTCGTGGATCGGCGTAGCGTTACTGGCAACAGCACGGGTCACGATGGCATCTCCTGAGCATGATTCAGCGCGTGGCTGAAAATATCGAAGTTTCGACAATCTTCAGTTTCAATATCGATACGTCGATTGACGATAAACGGCACCCGTTGCTCAGACAGTCCGCCATGGGAACGCAATGGGTCCTTGAGTCCTGATAGATCATGTTTCTCTGGCGCGCTGCCCAGAACATAGTCACGGGTACTGATCACAACCAGATCACCAACACGATCAGCCGGTAGATCGAATGCGGCGCAGGCATCCTCCCGTGTGAGTACTGTTTCAACGCCTGCCTCGCCAGCGAGAGCTCCTACCACGGAGGATCGATCGGATTCAGGCGCCAGATAAACGGTAGCATAGCCACCCAGCGCACCGTGATGCACAACATAGGGGTCGGTAATAGGGAGGATAACTCTGAAATCACTCAACCCTGCCCGCCGGAGTAATGGCTCAAGGTAGATCACGTTGGGCTCTCCAGCAGCGTTATGTTTGGCCTTCATCCCATGATCAGCCGTTAGCGCGATGGTCGCGCCCATGTCGTCCAACTGCGCCAGATACCGATCCATCATGGCATAGAAGGCATTGGCAACTGGCGCCCCCGGGGCATGCTTATGTTGAATATAGTCTGTGGTCGACAGATACATGATGTCTGGGCGAAGAGATTTCATCAGCACAACTCCGGCCGCAAACACAAACTCAGAAAGTTCAGCGCTATAAACGTCAGGCACGGGCATGCCAACACGATCAACGACACCTTCGATGCCGTGTTCAGTCAGGGTCGCCTCGTCAGCGTGTTCAGACGAGAAGCATATGGCGCTACCCTCTTTGATATCCAGCCCAACACCGAGTAGCCGGCGCAGTTTATCTTTCGCCGTGATCACGGCCACCGTCGCACCAGCCTGATTGAACCCCGCCAGGATGGTGGGTGCCCGCAGCAATGCCGGATCATTCATCATGACTTCGGTATCGTTTTGTGAATCGTAGTAAAAATTCCCGCAGATGCCATGCAACGCTGGAGGCCGTCCAGTCACAATAGAAAGATTATTGGGATTGGTAAAACTGGGAACGACACAGTCTGCATACCCAAAAGTACCTCGCTCGCGCACCGATGCCAGAAAGGGCATCTCTCCAGCTTCAATCGCACGCTCTATATAGCCTCCGTTGTCTGAGCCCGCCCCCCCCGGTTCCGACCCATCAACACAAACGACCACGATCGGATTTTTCGGCCAGGCATAGTCACGGCCATTAACACTTATCACTTCTTCTTTCATTGCTTGTTTGTTTCCTGTTTAACGGCTTTTATATGATCTGCCAGGTGATACCGCTAGCTGGCTGTCGGACTTCCAGACGCTACACCCATCTCGGTCATAACTTCGCGTACAGCGTTTAGTGCTCCGCGCATATGACCCGCATCCAGTCGACCGATACAACCCATCCGGAAGCTCTCGGCAATCGTCAACTTTCCGGGGTAGATGATATACCCACGGTCACTCAGTCCATCGTAAAAACTCTGAAAATCAAACGCGGCATCTGCGGGCATCCTGAAAGTCACAATAATGGGAGCCTGTAGTTCATCCGGCAACAAGGTCTCGAAGCCGAGTTCCCGCATGCCCGTCACCAGAAGATCACAATTAGTACGGTAACGCCCGCCCCGCCCTGATACCCCACCTTCCTCATCAAACTCCTGCAAGGCCTGGTCAAAAGCCAGAATACAGTGCGTTGGTGGGGTAAATCGCCATTGTCCGTTGACTTCCAGGCCTTTCCACTGTTGATAGAGATCGAGACAAAGACTGTCTGAGTTACCCTGGGTCGCCTCCAGGGCATCTTTACTGGCAAGGCAGAAACCTAGCCCGGGTGCGCCCTCCAGACACTTGTTGCTTGAGGCAACCAGTGCGTCGAATCGGATGCATCTGGATGATACTGGAAGCGCCCCAAACGCACTCATCGAATCGATCAACAATGCGCGCCCGGCTGCTGCGACTACCGCAGCAATCTGCTCGATCGGATTAAGGATGCCGGTAGTGGTCTCGCAGTGCACTACAGCGACGTGACTGATTGATGAATCGACCGCTAAACGCTCTGCTACTACCGAAGGATCAACCGGTTCATCTTCTGCCCAGTTCAACGACTCGGCTGAAAGACTGTGGTACGCGCAGATCGACTCCATACGCTGTCCATAGGCCCCGTTCACCAGAATCAGTACTTTCCCGCCTGAGGGTACAAAATTACTAAGCATGGCCTCAACCACGAAGGTGCCACTACCCTGGAGCGGTACGCAAACATGGCTGTTGGCGCCTTCAACGAGGTCTACCAGGCGCGAGCGAACCCTGCGGTTAATATCAATGAAACGCTGGTCGCGCGACCCATAATCATGAAGCATGGCCTCCTTAACCGTACGCGAAGTCGTCAGGGGTCCGGGCGTCAACAACCAGGGATCTTGATCTGCTTTGTTAGATTCACTCACCTGCAATGACTCCGATTACAAAAGACGGGGTGTTATACCTGATCACGCCTGAAACATCGAATCAGGGTTGACCCTGATTCATGATGACAGGGAACAGTCACACATTTTATGGCTAATTACTCGAAATAACCGGTAAATCTGATAGACACACTACACCGTGATTCCGGCTGAGTCAGCAAACAATGGCATGACATCCTGTGCAAAATACTGCAAAGCATCTCGAGTCAGTTGCGGGTCCGAACCAAAATTAGGGCTCAGGATCAACCGATCAATACCCAACTCGGCATAGGGTGCGAGCTTGTCGATCATCTCCTGGCGGGTACATATCAACAAGCTCTCGGCCAACTCTTCCATACTCTGCTTGCGCGGCAACGGACGGATCATTCCGGCATCAACCAGGCCCGGGCCTGTATAGACATTGTCGAACCGGCTGTAATAGGCATGGGCCTCGCGAATACGGTCCTTTTTTTCAGCTTCGGTTCTGGCCAGAAATGCGACCCGCGATAGGCTCAGGGAAAGACCTTGGCCGTTCACCCCCATCTCGATCTTAGCCCGCTTGAATGCGGCCACCTGATCCACCAATAACTGGTGGTTACCTGAAAGTGGGGTGGTCTGAATATGAAAACCGCGTCTGGTGCAGTGGTATATGCCCTCCGGGTTCATCACCGCAATCACAATTGGCGGGCCACCCAGACGAACCGGACGCGGCATGATGGTCAAAGGATCAAACTGATAATACTCGCCATTCCAACTGACCTCTTCTTTGGTCAATAGAGCAAGCAGCACCTCGAGCGACTCATCAAACCGTGCCCTGGTCTCTTCCATCGGTACCCCCAGGCGTTCCATCTCGTAACGAAAAGCCCCTCGGCCCACGCCCAATAACAATCGACCCTCGGTCAATATATCGGCAACCACCACTTCTCCAGCATAGACACGCATATCGTGCAATGGCAATACCACCACCGACGTCATGATCTTGATGTTCTGAGTGTGCGCTGCAATCTTGACAGCGAACTGCAACGGTGCTGGCATCATCAGGCAATTGATGAGGTGATGTTCAGTGATCGACACCGCATCGAAACCGTACTGATCTGCCAGAATCGCCTGATCGAGCATGTCCTGATAGACCTTGTCTCCGCCGTAATCTTTATCCGGATAGTCCGCTGACAGCTGAATACTGAAATCCATGTGACTCTGGCCCGCTGTCTATTGGGTTACAGTCCGCTCTTTAGCCGGATGATTAATGGCAAATTAGCCAACGCGATTCAGACTCCGCCATCGAGCGTGCCCAGAGATTGATAAAGATCGGGACGCCGATCACGAAAAATGCCCCACTCCAGACGCTGTGAACGCAACACGTCGAGATCAAAACGGGCTGTGATGATTTCTTCGCGATCCTCACTAGCCTGAGTACAAATCTCTCCTTCTGGGCCTGCAATAAAAGAACCACCGTAGAAATCCATGGTGTCTGTATCCCAGATCTCTTTGCCAATACGATTACTGGCAGCGAGTGCAACCACATTAGCTGCAGCATGCCCCTGCATCACGCGAGTCCAGTGAGCGCGTGAGTTAATCTCTGGCGTCCGTGGCTCACAACCGATAGCGGTGGGATAGAGCAGGATCTCGGCACCCATCAGTGTCATGGCACGTGCCGCTTCGGGAAACCACTGATCCCAGCAAATGCCTACACCAATACAGCCTGCAGCCGTGTGCCAAACCCGAAATCCCGTGTCGCCCGGACTGAAATAGAACTTCTCCTGGTAGCCAATGGCATCCGGAATGTGGCTCTTGCGGTACTTGCCAAGCACCGAGCCATCGGCATCCACCATAGCCACTGTGTTGAATAACGCCGTGTTTGCCTTTTCAAAAAAACTGACCGGCATAACCACCTGCAACTCACGGGCAAGATCTTGCATGCGGGCAATTACTGGATGACCTTCCATCGGCTGGGCGAGATCCCGGTACTCGTTTTTCTGCTCGGCACAGAAATACGGGGTTTGAAACAGTTCCTGTATCAGGACAACGTTTGCCCCTTGGCCGGCGGCTTTGCGCACCAGCGCCTCAGCACGACCCACATTGGCATCGGTGTCCCAACTGCAGGCCATCTGCGTGGCGGCAATAACGACTTCTCTCATGATAGTGCCGTGCGGTTGTTGCTTTTGCTCAGGATGATGGCGACCCGTGCCAGAGGTGGTCAGCCACTCCAGAGATTCTCACGAACCAACTCGTCCATGGTTGCCTTGATGCTCTCGTGCAGAATACCCACCATCGTATCGATCTGCTCCCGATCCAGTATCAGCGGAGGTGACATGACATTGAGATGCGCAATCGGTCGCACGATCAGTCCCCGCTCCTGGCAATGGCGTGCAATACGACCGCCAATGCCCACTTCGTCTGGCAACAAGGCCTTGGTTTCTTTATCCGCTACGTTCTCGATACACATCATGAAGTGACTGCCACGTACATCACCCACAATAGGATAATCACGCAGGCCCTGTAGTTGGGATTCAAAGTAAGGGCCCCATTCACGAACGTGCCCGCAGATATTCTCACGCTCCATGATCTCGATATTCTTGACCCCAGCAGCACAGACCACCGGGTGACCCGAATAGGTAAAGCCATGTGTGAACATCGCGCCTTCGGCCTGAGGCACACTGATGACGTCATAGATTTTCTCAGAGAGGATCGTCGCTGACAATGGCAGGTAGCCAGAAGAGATGCCTTTGGCGCAAGTAATCACGTCGGGTACCAGGTCAAAAACCGCCTCAGAAGCAAAAAAATGGCCAAGCCGTCCAAACCCGGTCACCACCTCATCGGATATATAAAGCACATCGTACTTATCACAAACCTCGCGGGTACGACGGTGATAACCTGCCGGTGGCACGATCACGCCACCTGCGCCCATGATCGGCTCGGCAATAAAACAGGCGACATTCTCCGCTCCCAGTTCGACGATCTTGTTCTCCAGATCCGCTACCTTTTCAGTGCAGAACTCCTCTTCGCTCATGCCATCGGGGCGGCGATAGGTATTGGGTGAGGGAATATGGTGCACCAGGTCCGGCGCCAGATCGAAACCCTGGTGATCGAAGGTAACGCCCGTCATCGACATCGCAAGATAGGTGCTGCCATGATAACCATCGGTTCTGGCAATAATTTTTTTCTTACTGGTCTGGCCAAGACGATTGAAATAAAAATGAATGATGCGTACTGCCGAATCATTCGCCATCGATCCGCCGGTACCCAAAAAAACATGGTTTAAAGATCCCGGTGTCAACTCGGCAAGCTTCGCTGCCAGTGTGGCCGCAGGCGGCGTGGTCAGGTGATTAAAAGTCGAGTAGTAGGGAATCTGGCGTACCTGGTCCGCAATTGCCTGCGCCATCTCCTCATTGCCATAACCAATGTTGACGCACCACAAGCCGCCGATACCATCTATATAGCGATTACCGTCAGAATCGAATACGTAGACTCCATCTGAATGGGACATCACCATAGAGCCTTGATCCTTGAAAGAGGCGAAATCGGTCCACGGATGAATGTTGTGATCGCGATCTTTGCGCCAGATCGACTGGGTATCGTATTTCGTACTGGCAATTGTCATAGGAATTCCTTTCGTCGTCTGGGTTATCTTAAATAGAGTTTTATCAGGTATCTGCTTGGTTTTAGGCAAAGTACATGCAACGATGCGTCAGGCCATCTGCATATCTTTCGCCGTTGTTCCTGATGCAGTGCCATATGCATACGTTTCGTAGGCGGCGATATGATAGGCATCGTCATTCGCTGTCTGGCGAACACTCGGCAACTCTTTCATCGCACTAAGCCATGTACGTATCTTTTTGCAATCAGTTGGTAGCTCGAGACCTCGATAATGAGTCAGGACCTCAAAGCGCTCAAAATGCGGATACAGCGCGATATCCACCAGAGACAAAGATCGTCCAAACCAGAATGGTCCGCTATCAGTATTGGAAAAGCCCTCGTGCTCGAGAAAATGTAAATGCTCTATCATCTGCTTTTTTAACTGCTTTTGTACTATTTCATCTTGACACAGCAAGACCTTGTAGAAGATAGGCGTGATCTTGGTGTTATCAAAATCGATCCATATACGTGCGCCAGCGCGTTCTAAAGGAGAGGACGGAAGCAGGCTATGGCTTGACGTAATTTCATCCAGGTATTCATTGATCACCGATGACTCATAGATCACAGCATCACCATGCAGTAAAACCGGAACCTTACTATATGGGGAAATCTTCTCAAACCACTTTGGCTTTTGATGAAGATCAATCTCTATCAATTCGAAATCCACTCGCTTTTCTGCCAAGACAATACGACTGCGTTGGGCAAAAGGGCATACGGCTGAACTGATCAACTGAATCTGACTCATAATCTATCGCCGAACTTAATCTGCAGACCCTCTGATCAACTCTCATAGCCCGTTAGCACATTGACCGCGTTGATACCGACTTCGTCGATATCATAACCACCCTCGAGCACAAATAGCGTCGGTATATTCAAAGCGCCAATCATCTTACCCATTGTCAGGTAATCGGGAGTTGTCAACTTAAAGAAACTGATCGGATCGTTTTCAAAAGTATCCACTCCAAGAGATACCACCAGGTACTGTGGTGCAAACTCGTCGATGTGCTCAAGTGCGTTGGATAGTGATTCGCCCCATCTCGAGAACCCCGTGCCCGGTGGCATCGGATAGTTACGGTTGTAACCCATACCAGCGCCCAATCCCGTCTCATCTGCGTAACCGAGAAAATGTGGGAAAGCATCTTCGGGATCACCGTGCAATGAACAGAAAAGTACATCATCGCGCTCGTAGAAAATGTCCTGGGTGCCATTACCATGATGAAAATCTACGTCCAGTATAGCGACGCGCTCAGCACCGTTGTCGCGCAAATACTGGGTCCCGATAGCCGCATTGTTGAGAAAACAATAACCGCCAAACATATCGCGTGCGGCGTGATGGCCAGGAGGCCGGCACAGTGAAAACATGCCGCGCTCACCGGCCAGTAGGCCCTGCGCCCCAGTCAGCGCGACATCCTTGGAGGCCAGCGCCGCAGGCCAAGTACCCTCGGTGATAGTGGTCTCTGCGGCCATCGCATAATATCCAATCTTGCCCTCGATAAAACGCGGCGCTCGACACTGCATGCGCCTGGCCGGCCAGACAGTCGCCATCGCCTCGCCCGCGTACCCAACCTGCTGCCACTCATCCCAGGCAGTCTCCAGGAAAGAAACAAAATCAGCGTCGTGCACTGCCAGTACCGGGTCCAGCGGATATGACGTGGGCTCTTTGATCTCTCCAAGATTGGACTGACGTACCGCCTTGATCACCATATCGGCCCGTGAGGGTCGCTCAAAAGGTTTAACCAGCTGACCCCCATAAAGCTCGGTTTTCGCATCACGCAGTCGGTGCTGTTCGCTGTATATGGTTTTCATGATGTCCTTCCTTCCGGTAAATGCCCCATTAAACAGGCAAGCGCTCTGTTTGAAGATGACTGATCAGTCGGCCCAGAAAATCCCAGCAATGAGCCAATTGCTCAACATCTACGTACTCATCCGGTCGATGAGCCTGCAGAATACTTCCGGGACCACAGACGACACAAGGTACGCCCACCTGCTCACCGAACAACCCCGCCTCTGAACCAAAACTGATTTTTCCTGGCGTCTGGGCATCGTCCAGAAGCATCTGGATGAAACGTACAACCGGAGCATCATCTGCTGTGCGCAAACCCGGGTATCCGGCAAGCGTTTCAAAAAAGATTCCGGTTTGTGGGTCTAATGAGCGCATTAATGGCACCAGCACTTCCTCGGCATAACTGACAATCTGCTGAAAATATCCCTGCGCGGTCTCTTGGGGCAAATGACGAACCTCGAAACTGAACTCACACTCATCTGGCACTATATTTAGCGCCCTACCGCCTTGAATCGGCCCCACATGTAACGTGCTGTGGGGTACACGATACGCGTTATCGATTGGGCCCGTCTCAGGCACTGTCGAATAGATCCGTCGTATATGACAAATCAGTTCTGCAGCAATCTCTACGGCATTGACGCCCTCGACCGGATAAGCGGAATGCGCGGCCCGGCCGCGGACGTTGACGCGCCACCCTTGTTTGCCTTTATGGGCATTGATTATTTTCATACTGGTAGGTTCGCCGACAACCCCCATAGCCGGGCACACCGGCAAGGTCTTCAAAAGATCCAGCAATCGGTGCACACCGATACAGCCGATTTCTTCATCGTAGGAAAGGGCTATATGGATTGGTGTCTGTAGCGGCATTTCAAGCATTTGAGGCACCTGCGCGAGTACGCAGGCAATAAAGCCTTTCATGTCGGCCGTGCCGCGACCAAAAAAACGTCCGCCCTTCATCACAACCGAAAAAGGATCGGTAGACCAAGGCTGTCCGTCGACTGGGACGACGTCAGTGTGCCCCGACAACATCACTCCAGGTAAGTCCTGGGGTCCAATGGTGGCATACAGGTTGGCCTTGCCTCCAGTTTCGTCATGAATCCGCTGACTGGCAATCCCGAAACGATTAAGATATTCCTCTACGTAAGTTATTAGCTCAAGATTAGAGTGACGACTCGTCGTATCAAAAGAGACGAGGTCATGCAACAGTTTTGTCAGGCCTGAATCCAGGGCCGATGTTTCAGGTGCTGAAGAACTCACAGATCACCCGGGACACCATAAGTTGGAGCCACTGAAGGGTTGAGAGCACGATCTAGGTAATCCTGCATCTGTGGCTGGTAACGACTCCATAACGCCCGCAGTTCATTGACCGGATCGTCAGACCAGTCCACCCGCAGATCCACCAGCGGCCAGGAATGTGTTTGCGCCACCAGCAATGCAGCCGAGTGTGTTGGACCTTCTTCGCCACCTGCACTCACCCCAGCCTCCAACGCACAAAGCAGACGCTCAGCGAGATGCAGATCGGCGTGATCGCCAAATACCCGGGTCATCGCGCCCGGCACCTCGGTTGAGGACAACAGATTACCTGCGGCGACACAATAAGCGCCTTGTGAAACGGCGTTCGCCCCCAGAATCTGATCACCGGTCTGATGTGCGATATTGCCTCGCAAATCAACAGCTGTGACTTGGCGATATTCCGCATGAGGCCTTTGATCCATCACCTTGGCCACAGCTGACGCTGCGTCCATGCCCGTCTCCATCAAGTCAAGCACCTGGTTACCAATAGAAGGGTCGGTGATATTCTGTGTCGCTACTGCGCCTGCTCCTGCTCTCGCCCAGGGACAGCGACTGCCTACGCTGATACTCGAGGTAGTAATCGCCACTCCGGCCATAGCGGTACGCTGGCAGACGCCAGCAATAGAGAAAGTCATGATGATTGTGCCTCGCCCGCTGTCTGCTGACCCTGTAGTCCGAAAAAAGAGTCATCCGAGTAATGTTCGAGAATTTCCATAGTGCCTTCACGTAGCCGTGCCACGTGGGTCGCCTTGCCGGCGACGATCTTGCGATAAAACCTGGATGGAACAATAGGTGGGGCAAGGGCAAAAGCATCAGCCGCACGATAATCTGCGATCAACATCCGCCGGGAACGATCTTGAGATAGATTTGGTCCACCGCCATGCAGTGTCCAGATATCCATCAGGCATACATCTCCAGCTTTACCGATGATGCTGTCGGCACGCTGATCGAAGCTGTCAAAAAGATCTGGATCAGTAGAACCAATAAACTTGTCATCGCGAAAATGAGTGTAGCGCTCCTGGTGTGATCCTGGAACCACGCGCATGCAGCCGTTGCCATCATCCATATCATCTAACAGAAGCAACACCGTAACACCATCATCGTTGGTGTGCGGATCAAAGGGATGATCTGCATGGTACTCCACACGGGCTTTCATGCCTGGGAATTTATTGTTCAGCTTGCAATGATGAAAAAAGACATCCGGGCCAATCAAATCGGCAACGACCTCGGGTACTATGCCTGCAAACAGCAGCGCCTGGTAAGGCTGGGAAATATCGGCAGGGTTGGCAACTCTGCGCAACCGTGGCTCAACAGCACTATGCCCGAGTTCCAGATCAAAACGTGCCTTGCCATCCGGCGTGTCAAACCCGTAGTTAGCGCTGTGATTTCGACTCTCGGTTACCCACAGATCAATCTCTTTTAGAAGTGATTCACGTACGCGATCACATACCAGAGCAGGAACCATCAGATACCCATCGCGATCGAACTGCGCTTTATCAGTATCGCTGAGCATATCAGGCAGTATTGTCTGGAATAACGGCCGTTGCTTCGATTTCGACCAGCCATTCGGGACGAGCGAGCGCGGGCACTACTAATCCCGTTGAACAAGGGTGCACGCCCTTAAGCCATTTACCCATCTCCTGATAGACCGCGTCGCGGTAACGTATATCAGTCAGATAGACCACGATGCGACAGATATGATCGAGTTGACTACCAGATTCGTGTAGCAACATCTGGATATTCTCCATCGCTTTTGCCGTCTGCGCACCCGGATCACCCAAATGCAAGGACTCACGGGTATCAAGATCCTGAGCGACCTGACCCCGCAAAAATACCGACGTACCGCGCGCGACCACCGCCTGGCATAGGTCGTTATCAAGTTCTTGCTCCGGGTAAGTCTCGCGCGTATTAAACGACCGAATCCGTTGATGAACCATGCCTTGTCTCTCCTCCCTTGGTTGGGGTGCCTGGGGTGCGTCGGGAACTATTTTCAGCGATTCGGATCAAGCCGTGTCGCTTTTCTTTGTCGGCGCTACCCTATCAGACAAATTGGCCGATCGCCTAACAAAATCGAGTGAATCTTCCCAGTCAAAATTACGATAAACCGCAGCAAGATGAGCAAAAGGCGGCGACTGTGCAAACAACTGAAAAGTCAGGCGGTGTCCGGCGTAATCAGAATTCAGAAGATCGCGGGCAAAGGCTAGAAGTTTGCGTCGATCCTCAGCCTGCCAATCGTCATTAATCGAGTAAAACTTATCCAGCCATGGACCGGTCTCCTGATCTGCAAAGCAGGCAAAATCCGGGGTCACGCAAATCTGGCCGCCGCACAGTTCCCGTGCAAGATGCATCATCGCGGGCAGATTCGAACAGGCATGGACCCGGCCAGTAAAAAGCAGCGACTGATTGGGCATTAACAAACCATTAGGACTTTTCTCAGCCAGCGCTATGGCGGCTGTCAGGTGTGCATTAATGCCCTCACGGTAAACAGCCAGTTGTGCCAATTTTTCCTGTACCGCCTGCTGCTTATCCAGTCCCGTCTGGCGAACATTGAACAGCGCTGCACCGATCATCATGTCAGCATACTTCAAGATACGTTGGACAAACGCAAAAGCCGAATAACGATGCAATGTTGCACGAATAAAAACGGCAGCCTTTGTATGTCGATAAAAAAGAATATTCTCCCACGGGATCAACACATTATCGAAGATCACTAATGCGTCTATCTCGTCAAAGCGATTAGACAACGGGTAATCTTCAATCGGGGCCCGGCCTGTGAAGCCGGCACGGCAAATCATGCGGATACCCGGAGAGCCGAGGTCGCAAATAAAACCAACTGCGTAATCCGAGTAAGCCTCGTTACCCCAGTTTGCAATTGTGGGCTTGGTAAAGGCCTGGTTGGCATATGGCGCCGCTGTCTCGAACTTGGCGCCGCGTACCACAATCCCTGCATCGGTCTCTTTCACCACGTGCAACAGCATGTCAGGATCCTGATCCTGTGGCGCCTTGGAGCGATCGCCCTTTGGATCGGTGTTGGCTGACACATGGAATGGATCCTGCTGGATTACACGATCAATGTGATTGGCAATATTTTTTGAGAACTGCGCATCAACCTGGTTCAACACATCCTGGCCGTCATACAGCGACCACATCTCACCAACGGTTTCATCGCCCACCCGGGTCACCACCCCACCGATATCATCAAACACTGCATCAGTCGAGATGCGCTTGTCCTGCCAATCAGCCGGCGTATAAGGCAGCTTCAGTCCAACAGAGAATGCTTCGCCCGAATCATCCTGATAGGTCATAACCGAACGGGTTGCCGTCTCGTGTTGCATGTCATATACCCGCGCGCGGATATCCACCAGCGGTTTAAACATAGGGTGGTGGGTAACATCAGCTACTTTTTCCCCATTCATGAATACCTCGCGGCCATCTCGAATCGACTCGCGATACTCGTTCCCCGTTCTGATCATTGCATACCCCTATTTATTAACTGTTTTCCATCTAGACAACTACCCATGCGCTGGGCCGACAACATCTCAAACTGACATCATCACTATTCGCAGATGATTGTAAAATATGATTTAATTATAAATTGAATCAGTTTTTTATATGCAATATTCACTGCGCCAACTCCTTCACCTGGTCTGTGTTGCTGAGCATCAGAACATCTCACGGGCAGCGCGGGCGCTTTTTCTCTCGCAACCGGCCCTATCGACCTCGATTGCTCAACTGGAAGAGACGTTAGGCCTGCAACTGCTGATTCGCCATCATGCACGAGGGGTATCGCTCACCCCGGCAGGAAACACTTTTCTGGGCCAGGCCCGCTCCCTGCTGGCTCACGCAGAAGAGGTCGCGGCAGCTGGTCGAGCCCTCGGTGAATCGGTTCAGGGCATCCTTGAAGCCGGCTGCTTTTGGACATTATCTCCATTCTTCCTACCTGGATTGCTGGTGCTGGCCCGGCAACGACACCCGGAACTACAGATCCAGATTACCGAAGGGCCTCTGGATGAACTGCAGACTTTGCTGCGTAACGGCCAGATAGAAATGGCCTTGTTATATGACATCAATCTCGGCCGGGATCTGGAACGCGATACCCTAGCCCAGGTCGAGCCCCATGTACTCCTCCCTGCCGGACATCGTCTGGCAGATCAGGCTAGCGTTTCACTACGCGCCCTGCGCAAAGAGCCTTTTATCCTGCTCGACCTACCGCACAGTCGAGACTACTTCTTAGGGTTCTTTCAGAAAGTCGGGTTCGAGCCAAAGGTGCGTCATCGCAGTCGATCTTTTGAATTGGTAAGAGGGCTTGTCGCCAGTGGTGAAGGCTATAGCGTCCTTAACCTGCAACCAGCCTCACACCAGACCTATGATGGCGGCGAGGTCAAATGTCTACCGATCATAGACAAGGTATCACCGCTTTCGATTGTGCTGGCGCAACCCCTGGGGTTGAGACAGACACACCGGGCAAGAGCGTTCGTCAGTTGCTGTCGAGCGTATTTTGATTCTTCAAATCAGGGCTGAATAACCTCACAACAGATAGTGATACAGCCACCGCATATCCCACACCGACTGCAAAGATAACCGTTCCCAATCCGACAGTCCCACCAAGCATCCAGCCAGCACATAACACCATCAACTCCAGTCCTGCCCGGACGACGCCTATCGACCTCCCGGTTAATCGTTGTACCCCCGTCATCAGGCCATCCCGAGGGCCAGGCCCAAGATTCGCTGTCAGATACAGTCCGCTTCCTGCACCCACCAGAGCCACCCCGGACACCATCTGTAAACATCGGATCATATTGCTCTCAGATCCGATCAACAAAGGTGTCATAACGTCGATAGATATTGCGATCAACACTGCATTTGCCAGTGTTCCAAAACCGGGAATCTCTTTTAGTGGTATCCACAACAAAAGTACTGCTACGCTGACTGCAAAAGTAGCAAAGCCCACAGTCCAGCCTGTTTGTACAGAAACCCCCTGCGCCAGCACCGTCCACGGACTAACCCCAAGGCCTGCGGCAATAAACATCGCCTCTCCGGTGCCGAACAACCATAGTCCTACGAGCAATGCACTCAGGGTTTGCCATCGAGGTCGAAAAGTTAATGGGGTATCGGCACTCCAAAAAGTGAGCGGAATCTTGCGGGCAGGCTGCAGAACACGGATCCAGTTACCTACAGGCATTCGCTCTTGCCAATCAGGTCGTGTTGCATAAGCCGCTGCACTAGCGTTTGCTGCCAATTACAGACTGAATCTCTTGGGCTACCCGCTCTCCGGTCATTCGAGCCCCGTGGCAGGTACAAAAATGATCAGTTGACGTTGCCTCACCACAAAAAAACAACTTGTTCTGTATTGCTTGAGAAAGAACCGCGCGTTGATGAAACTGGCCTGGCGCACTTGTTGAGTAAGCCCCGCGGACAAAGGCGTTACCGCGCCAGGCGGATTGACGATCAGACCTGATTTGGTTGCGCATATTTGTACCAAAAGTCTCACACAAGGCTCTGGTCACCGCCTCGCGCGCCGCACCCGGGCCCGCCCTCTCGAGCCAGTCCGCATATCGGCCAGCCACAATGCCAATGACACAATCAAACCCATATGGCCGAATACTCAACTGCATAGGCGAATTACCGGACTGCTCTGTCACAATACGCTCAGGCACATCGTCGGCAAAAAGGTGTCGATCAACAACAAGGCGAATCCGATTATAGTTTCCCAAAGGCAGGGCCTCTATGGCCTGTCCTTTTTCCGCGGGCAACTCTGGTAAGAACCGAATATCGCCAGACCCCAGAACACCGGTGGACACCGCAATCACTGCGCACTTCGCTTGCAGCACTCCCCGATGGGTTTCTACACTTACGCCAGAGTTACCCCAACGAATAGTGGTCGCCGCGGTGTTCAACTGTACAGGCACGTCGGCAGCCCAACGGGCAACCAGGGTACCGTAGCCATCAACTACCGGCCAGTTCTCTTCTGTGTCGTTGTAACTGACTATATCGCCAATTGAGATCTGGTCTACATCTGAGGAGGTATCCAGAGCATCATAATAATCGAGAGCTTCCGTCCAGGGACCCTCTCGCTCAACCGTCTCCAAAACCGACTGGTCGCGGCCTTGTTCCCACGCTGTTGCCATAGCCTTTTCACGGCGCTTCATCGCCCGTTGGCCGGCCGCAATCTCTTGGTCGCTCAACCACTCGCCATCACGGAAATACCCGCAACGTCCGTAACCGTCCCGCCGCTCGTAACGCACCCCCAACGCGTCCGCCGTTTGCACAAAAGAATTAAGACTGGCCGAATGCATCCAGTGACATCCGAGGTCAAAGGCCGAGCCATCGGGCATGATCTCAGTATAGGCCCGACCGCCAATATGACTATCGGCCTCTAGTACAACAACTTGAAGACCCGCTTGGCCCAGTGCCCGGGCAGCAGCAAGGCCTGCCGCGCCAGCGCCGATAACAATAGCATCAGTTGCACAACTCATAAGTTCCTGGAAACCTCCTGGTTAACCCTAATGGGACCAGATTATGTCAGCAGCCGGGCATTTGTCGGTTCAGGGTTTTGGATTTTTTGAAACCAGGTTACCTGCCTGTATCACCATTGACGGCTCTCTTGTGCCTACCGGATAACAAAGTTGTGCGAGGGATTCAACCTCAAATACCGAAAAATCAGCACGCTTTCCCGAAGCCAGAACGCCGCGGTCAGAATAACCCAGGGCCTTTGCTGCATGCACCGTGATCCCGGCTACCGCTTCGCGTGGCGTCAGGCCAAACAGAACACACCCCATATTCAAAATCAGTAACAGTGACTCCACCGGTGAACTGCCCGGGTTGCAGTCGGTCGCCAATGCCATTGGAACCTGATGCTTTCGAAAAAGATTCACCGGCGGGCGTTGTTGTTCTTTAAGAAAATAAAACGCCCCGGGCAACAGTACAGCTACCGTACCGGCCTGCTTCAGGGCTCGTACCCCTGCTTCATCGGTGTATTCCAGGTGGTCTGCGGAGAGCGCACTGAATTCTGCAGCCAACCTGGCGCCTTGACTATTGCTTAACTGGTCCGCATGTAGACGTACCGGTAATCCAAGAGCATGTGCCTTTTCAAAGACCCTGCGAACCTGGGGTTCGCTAAATGCGATGTTTTCACAAAATGCATCGACACTGTCTGCAAGACCTTCTTTTGCGATTTCCGGCAACATAACAGAGCACACCAGATCGATATAGCCATCGCTGCGTCCTGAAAATTCTTCGGGTACTGCATGCGCTCCCAGAAAAGTGGTGTGAACCGATACAGGCAAAACAGTCTCTAAAGAGCGGGCCACACGTAACATCTTTTGTTCACACTCCAAAGTGAGTCCATAGCCTCCTTTAACTTCAATAGTCGTTACCCCTTCGGAGCACATGCGCTTTGCACGACTTACTGCCCCCCTTACCAGATCTTCCTGTGCACTGTGACGAGTGTCTGTTACCGTTGAGCGTATCCCGCCACCCAGCCTGGCAATCTCCTCATAACTCACACCTTCGAGACGCTGCTCAAACTCGCGCGAACGGTCGCCCGCATATACCAGATGCGTATGGCAATCGATGAAACCGGGTAACAGCAGTTGATTCTTACAATCGATACGATCCAGCATACTGGCATTCGTCAAAGACGGGTGCATGAGAATCTCTTCTGCGCTGCCTACTGCGATTATTTTGTCTTCGTGAGTCAGCAATGCGCCGTTATTCACGACATCAGCCCCTGAGGGTGCATCTGCCATGGAGACTATCCGCGCATTTTCCCAAAGTCTCACTGATGCCTTTTTCACTGGGGCCTCGAAAAGCATTCACTTTGGATCAGACTGATCATCACTTCGAGATCCTGTCCGGGTGACCTGTCACGCCCAAGAGGTGCAATATGCTCTGGCACGAGTCTATGAAACTGCGATACCCCTCGCCCGTACGCTGCATTCCACTATATTGATCAGGCGCAATACAGCCGACAAGCGCCTCGTAACCAAAAATGGCGTGGTCGTTTTCAACAATTTCAAGAAGACGCTGAATTACTGGCAATGCCATAGGCATATAGTCTTCTTAGCCTACTGATGTTTCGGCTGTCAATAAAGACATGGGTTGTGCTACCAATCGATACTCACTAAGGCAGATTATCTGCGTGGCCATATCCGGTGTCTGGACATCGCGAGCATTAAGGTAATGTAGCGTGATATTTTCCATTCGCTTCACTTACCTAAATACACTCAGCGATTCCGCGCTCTCATTCATGGCTTTGCCCTCGCGGGTACAGCACCGGAAACTGATCGCCAGCAAAAGGTTGTCCATCTTCATACTCCAGTTCTGGGAAAAAAGGTGACGTCTTTCCTGGGCGGACTACGAATCGCGCATCGTCCCCCACCCAGCGGATCGATATGGCCCGGCGACGATCATTGGATGTATTGGCCGGGGCGCCATGCAGAGTCCTGAAGTTAAAGGCTATTGCATCGCCTGGTTGCATGTCCCAGCCACGGATGTCGAACCCTTCCCGATTCTTTTCTACGTCCGGCATCGTTTCAGAAGTATCTTCAAAGTACAGATCGGTGCCATCAAAACGCGTTGGCCTGAACTCCTTACCCCATTTGTGGGATGTGGCAACGTATTCGACGCTACGCTCCCGAGGCACCGGATCGACGGGCACCCAGAAACTGACAGACTGCTCTCCGTCAACAATATAGTACGGCTGATCATGATGCCAGGGAGTTGTCACTGAATTACCTGGCTCTTTTACCAGTATATGATCATGAAAAACTCGGGCGGTTTTTGAGCGCATCAGTTTTGCGGCAATCTCGGCCATCGGTGATTCAGTAACCAGGGCGTGGTAGCCCCTAAATTTTGACCAGACGCAATAGTCCTGAAAAAACTCTGCACCTTCTCCTTCGTCCGGACGATAGGTTCGTTCACGCCAACTCGGACTCACTTTGTTCTCTTCGATAGCCACCTGCACCCCTTCCACCCAGGGTTTGAACAGGTCTGTCAACAGCACCACCCCATCTTTTTGGAAACTGTCTATAGCGTGATCCGACAAGAGCGCCGCTTCTTTACTGGTCATGATAGATCTATTCCTGCATTTATGCTGGCTTGTTGCCCTAGGTATAATGGTATGGTTAACCATCGTCAATTATTCTTTCGCCATTTGTTACCTTAGCTCGGTTAGTTGTGAATCATACATGGCATCAAGCACCAGATTATTTGGGCATGCAGGCATGATTTGTTCACCAGTTCTGGGTGCCATTGCGGACTAGTTACCGACCCAGATCCGGAGGGATCATGTCGGAGAGTAGTCGCGTAGATAATCAACGAGAAAACTCATGACCTTGCCCGGCCCCCGATTGACCAGCATCCGCTGTGCAAAAGCACTGACCCCATCAGGCTGGGAGAATAACTGCGTTATTGAGCTTGATCAAACCGGTCGGATAGCAGCTATCACGAAAAATAATGCTGGCGCCACCGACCTTTCCTTAAATGGCATGGTCATCGCGGGATTGCCCAATCTGCACTCCCACGCTCATCAAAAAGCGATTGCGGGACTGACCGAGCACAGGATTGCTGGACAAGATGACTTCTGGGGCTGGCGTGACCTTATGTACCGTGCCAACGCGCAGTTGGATCCGGACCAACTGCAAGCTGTCGCGCGTTATCTCTACACCGGCATGCTGCAAAGCGGATATACCTCGGTTGCCGAGTTCCATTATCTGCATCATCAACCTAATGGCAGCCCTTACCGCGATTGCAGCGAGCTATCCGCCACGCTTCTCGAAGCCGCATCCGAGGTCGGTATCGCTATTACGCTGCTCCCCGTTCTTTACTGCCGAGGTGGTTTTAATAACGAGCCGGTACGAGATACACAACGCCGCTTTGCCAACTCGCCCGAGAGTTATCTTAAACTGCTGCAGGCCTGCGACTCACTGTGCGTGGGCAACCCCGACCGATCCGTCGGTTTCGCAGCGCACTCGCTGCGCGCCGTCGCCCCAGACCTCCTGTCGGCGACCCTTGAGGATGCGGGCAGCCTTATCAAGGACATACCAGTACATATCCATGTTGCCGAGCAGGCCCGCGAAGTAGCCGAGTGCTTGGCCCTGAACGGGGTTCGACCGGTGGCATGGCTATACGATCACTGCGATGTAACTGACCAGTGGTGTCTGATACATGCCACACATGTCGACTCTGGCGAACTGGGCCGTATTGTCAAAAGCGGTGCAACTGTTGGCCTTTGTCCGACAACAGAAGCGAACCTGGGCGATGGTATTTTTCCAGCAGCTCAGTTTCTTAGAGATGGTGGCCGCTTCGGTGTGGGCTCCGACAGCCAGATATGCACTTCCCCGGCAGAAGAACTAAGGCTGCTAGAGTACGTTCAGAGGCTCAGCCTGCAAAGACGAACAGTGATGATTCCAGATGATGCCGGCAGTAACGGTCGTGCGTTGATCACAACTGCTATTTCCGGCGGCGCCCAGGCTCTTGGAGAAAAATCTTCGGGGCTGGTTTCAGGGGCCCGCGGTGATCTCATTGAAATTGATCATGAGCACAGCGAATTTGCGTCGCGTACACCAGATCAGATTCTCGACAGCTGGATCTTTTCAGGGCCGAACAATGCCGTGCGTAACGTCATCGTCGGCGGACGACACGTTGTGCACGATGGCATCCACCCGCTTCGTGAAAGTGCCAGTGGTCGGTTTCGACAGGTCATCGCAATGCTGAACAACGCCTAACCGATGTCGGCAGTCCTCAGGAGAACCTGGTGCAGACAATAAAACTCATTCCAGCCAAGCTCACACTCGATAGCCTGAGGGTACTGGGGGCAAACCCCTGCATGATCGACATACCCAATACCGCTTGGGAGCAAATACGAACGAGCCACGCCATACTCGAAACGGTACTTCAGCAAGCGGCACCAGCCTACGGCATTAATACCGGATTTGGCAAAATGGCTCGAACGCGAATCGACGTCGCAGATCTGTCTACACTGCAGCGTAACCTTGTGCGATCTCACGCCGCTGGCGTTGGCAATTCATTGGCACCGCAAACGGTTCGTCTGGCACTGATACTCAAGACGATGAGCCTGGCCCAGGGGTACTCCGGTGTCAGGCCTCAGATAGTCGAACGGCTCATCGAGATGGTGTCTCAAGACATCCTTCCCGTGGTGCCGGAAAAAGGATCAGTCGGGGCATCCGGTGATCTTGCGCCGTTGGCACATATGAGTCTTCCGCTGATTGGAGAAGGTGAAGTCTTGTGGAACGGTAGCACGATGCCGGCAGCCAAGGCCCTGCAAGCTGTAGGGCTGGATGCGCTCACGCTTGAAGCCAAGGAAGGGCTGGCTCTGCTGAACGGCACCCAGATCTCCACCGCTCTGGCCATCGACGCGCTGTTCAGTGCAGAACAGAACCTCGCCAGTGCTGTCGTCACCGGCGCTATTTCCGTCGATGCGGCTCTGGGCAGTTATGTCCCTTTTGACAAACGTATTCACGACATCCGCCGGCAAACAGGGCAAATACTGATTGCCCGTCTTTACCGCGCCTTGCTAAAGGACAGCGAACTCAACCACTCGCACGCTGATTGTGACCGGGTACAGGATCCTTACTGTCTTCGCTGTCAGCCACAGATACTTGGCGCCTGCCTCGACCAGCTCGGCCACGTCGCGGACATCCTCCTGCGTGAGGCCAACGCTGTGTCCGACAATCCCCTGCTGTGCCCAGACACTGGTGAAGTTCTCTCTGGTGGCAACTTTCATGCCGAGCCGGTCGCCATGGTGGCTGACAATATGGCGCTGGCAATCGCCGAGATCGGTGCTCTGTCCGAACGACGTGTCGCCATGTTGATCGATTCAAGTATCAGTGAGCTGCCGCCTTTCCTTACCTCAAGAGCCGGCTTGGAATCCGGATTCATGGTTGCCCACGTAACAGCCGCGGCACTGACATCCGAAAACAAAAGCCTGGCACACCCCGCCAGTGTTGACAGCCTGCCCACCTCGGCCAATCAGGAGGATCATGTCAGCATGGCGACTTTCGCTGCGAGGCGATTGCGCACGATGAATGAGAACACAAGGCACATCCTTGCAATCGAATTTCTAGCAGCGGCCCAGGGCATTTCTCTACGTCGACCCCTTAAATCATCGAGCACTATCGAAAACGCAATTAAATCATTACGTGATCATGTTCCCGAATGGACCGAAGACCGTATCATGTCTCCTGATATCGAACTGGCAAACTCTTTGATTCACCAGGGTACGCTCGCCGAGTTGCTCCCCGCCCAGCCACTTGACACCATTTTGTACTGACCACCCCATAACTGGCTCTTACTCATGAACCGACTTTTAAATATCGCGCAAATTGGAGATCCTGTCCTCCGGGAACCCACTGCCGAACTAACCCCCCAAATGCTGGCGCAGCCTGACATGCAACAGTTCATTGATGATCTGATCGCGACCATGCGCGCAGCCAAAGGTGCCGGGCTCGCGGCCAACCAGGTTCATCAATCGCTTCGTATTTGCGCCATTGAGGTACGTGACAACCCACGCTACCCCTACCGCCCCAATATTCCACTGACTATATTGGTAAACCCGGTGCTCACTCCCGTGGGCGAGGACATGTTTGAAAATTACGAAGGCTGCCTTAGCGTACCCAATCTGCGTGGCATAGTTCACCGCCACTCGGTAATAGACGTAAGCGCAATGGATAGAAACGGCGCTCCGATACAGACCCGGGTAAAAGGGATGACCGCGGCAACATACCAGCATGAGGTAGATCACCTTGATAGCTTGCTCTTTCTCGACCGGGTTAGGGATTCCAAGAGTCTTGTCACCTGGGAGAATTTTGAGCGTTACCATCTGGAGCAGGTGGCAGAAAACGTCGGCAAGGTAGTCGGCCAATATGGCAGTTGAACGCGAGACTTGCCAAACCGGCTGTACAGCAGCCGTTATTTCAACCTTACAAAACCCGATAGTTATATGACACTGAACCGATACGCGCCAGAAAGGCACATCAAGGCACCGACCGGCACAGAACTGCAGTGCAAACACTGGAGTACTGAAGCACCTATGCGGATGCTGATGAACAACCTTGATCCAGAGGTGGCAGAAAATCCGGCTGAACTTGTGGTCTATGGCGGTGTTGGGCGGGCGGCTCGCGACTGGGACAGTTTCGACCGGATCATTACATCGCTCAAGGAGCTTGAGACAGATCAGACCTTGCTGGTGCAATCCGGAAAACCGGTCGGTATTTTCAAGACCCATGAGCAGGCCCCTCGGGTTCTAATTGCCAACTCCAACCTGGTGCCACACTGGGCCACGCTGGAGCACTTCTCCGAGCTCGATCAGCGTGGTTTGATGATGTACGGGCAGATGACAGCTGGTTCCTGGATTTACATTGGCTCGCAGGGCATTGTCCAGGGAACCTATGAGACCTTTGCCGAGATGGCGCGCCAGCACTTCAATGGCTCATCAAAGGGCCGCTGGATTCTAACGGCCGGGCTCGGGGGTATGGGCGGTGCACAGCCTCTCGCTGCGACGATGAACGGGTTTTCCATGATCGCGGTGGAATGCAATAGAGAATCTATTGAATCTCGACTGAAAACCCGTTACCTGGACGCCTGGGCTGACAACATCGACGATGCTCTAAGCCTTGTCGAAAACGCCCACAGCGAGGGACGAGCCATTTCGGTCGGACTTCTAGGCAATGCAGTGGATATTTTCCCGGAACTGGCGGCACGCTCCCAGACTGATTCAAGATACCAGCCAGATGCGGTGACAGATCAAACCTCGGCCCACGACCCGCAAAACGGCTATCTGCCGGGCGGCTGGTCGATGGCCGAATGGACCCAACGGCGCCAGAGTGATCCTAAGGGCGTGGCAGCGGCGGCAAAGGATTCAATGGCGATCCAGGTTCGGGCGATGCTCGATTTCTGGAATCGAGGCATTCCGGTTGTCGACTACGGCAACAATATTCGCCAGATGGCTCAGGAAACCGGTGTTGATAACGCCTTCGACTACCCCGGCTTCGTCCCCGCATATGTGCGCCCGTTGTTCTGTCGAGGTATAGGGCCATTTCGCTGGGCAGCACTGTCGGGCGATCCGGAGGATATCTTCCGCACCGATGAAAAAGTCAAGGAGCTGATTCCCGATAATCCACAACTGCACCAGTGGCTGGACATGGCCCGAAAACGGATTGCGTTCCAGGGGATGCCCAGCCGTATCTGCTGGCTCGGACTGGGAGATCGAGACCGGATCGGCCGGGCCTTTAACCAGATGGTGGCCAACGGCGAACTGAGTGCACCGATCGTCATAGGCCGTGATCATCTCGATAGCGGTTCGGTCGCGAGTCCCAACCGGGAAACTGAGCAAATGAAAGATGGGTCGGATGCAGTCTCTGACTGGCCGATTCTGAACGCACTACTTAATACGGCATCGGGCGCGACCTGGGTCTCTTTTCATCATGGCGGTGGAGTTGGTATCGGTTACTCACAGCATGCGGGTCTGGTTATTGTTGCCGATGGGTCACCATTGGCCGACCAGAAACTGGCTCGCGTATTGTGGAATGATCCCGCGACAGGAGTGATGCGCCACGCCGATGCAGGTTATGACGATGCTATCGCCTGTGCCCGGGCCCACAAGCTTAATCTTCCAAGTATCGGATCCTGATTCACCGCCCCAGGGTGTCGAGCCATGGCCCGTGCGACTTAAACCAAATGCTTCGGGACAAAGACCATGACCGACACCACTGAAGCGCTCTTGGGGATTGTTGACTGCGATCGCTATCCCCTGACAGACCCGCGCTTTCACGTCCGGTGCAAGTCTGAACTGGACCGCGACGGAGTCCTGACACTGGAGCACTTCCTGGTCGATAAGGCAATCGACACCATCCGTGACGAGGGCCTCGAGTACCAACATCTTGCCTATTTCACCTCGGACAGCCACAACATCTACCTTAAGCCCGATGACTCGGAATTGCCACCGACGCATCCGCGAAACCGAAAAGTCACCTCATCCAAAGGCTGTATCACCGATGACCAGATTCCAAGAGGCTCAGCACTGCGCGCCCTCTACCACGCGTCCGCGTTCCGAGGTTTTCTGTGCAGCGTACTGGACATAACACAGGTCTATGAATACGCTGATCCGCTGTCATCGATTAACCTGCACTATGCTGACGAGGGGCAGGAACTCGGCTGGCATTTCGATAACTCCTCATTTGCGATTACACTGATGATCCAAAGGCCAAAGCGCGGCGGCACATTTGAGTATGTCAAGGATGTGCGCAATGCTGACAGCGGCGAAATGAACTACGAACTGACGGAACAGGTTTTGAACGGCCAGACCCCCACACAAACCCTTGCCATGAACGCAGGAGCGCTGGTGTTATTTCGTGGAAGAAACTCAATGCATCGGGTAACACCGGTAGCAGGAGACCATACGCGTATCCTGGCAGTGCTGGCGTACAACACAAAACCAGGGGTCTCGTTATCTGAGTCGGCAAGGAGAACTTTTTACGGCCGCCTCGGATAAAAGCGCTTACCGGCCAGGCTAGGCAGCACAAGCAATTTCCTCGCCTTACCTGTTATTTGAGATCGCCTAGCAGCGAACTGCGAATCTTCTGTGAAATGGTGACGTCATAAGTGTACTGAGGATGGTCAATCCCAAACGAGAGATCATTTCCCCCTTTAATTGACTGAACCACTGCCGGTGTCAATTCAAAACGAACAAAATGCACAGCCGAGGTCTTGTCGGCGGTTTCCCGTTCCAGGTCTTCGTTAGCGACCGGCCGAATTCGATCTTCGCCATTAGCCTGCAGCCATAGCGCCCTTTCAATGCCTATCAGGCGTGCCAACGCCTGGCGCCGTTCGTCTACGTCAGAATACTCGAGCATAAATGTCGCTTTAAAATTACTGCCATCGGGAATCAGGGGGTTGTAGGCATCTAGTTCTTCCTGGATCTGTGGGGCCTCGAAGATGCGCTCTATGCGGAGCATTTCCTGCACCTGGTATTGCATCGTCAGGGCATCCTCAAAATACAGCGTGGCATTCGGTCCGATTGCCACACGCCTGTTTGCTTTATGGGTCAATACACGAGCACGAAACCCTTGACGCTCAATCGAGTATGTTTCAAGCGAGAACAGATCTTCACGGGTCAATTTTTTCATATACGTTTAGGCCAAAAAATTCTAGATTCCATATGCCTGGCGTAACAGGCTTACAGGGTGCTCAGAGGTACTGCCATCGCCGATACCATTCGCCAGATGATGGCCGGCAATCGGGCAGTCGCTGCCGTAATGATCGGGGCTGATTTTTTGTATTCCCCTGATAACGGGTCGGGCGATTTTCATTGCCTTATCAAAAGTCTCCGACTTAACACCGTAGGTGCCGTCATGCCCGGAGCAGCGCTCAATCATGGTAACCGCGGTGTCCGGCACAAGACTCAACACGTCACGGGTCTTGGGCCCTATGTTCTGAACCCGCTGGTGACACGAGGCGTGGTAAACCACTGATCCCAGGCTCTGACGGAACTCGGTGTTCATAAGGCCTTGCGCATAGCGCAGCATCAGGTATTCAAAAGGATCGAAGAATGCATTCGCGACTTTGGAAACACTCTCATCGTCTGGGAAAAGCAGTGGTAATTCCTGCTTGAACATCAAGACACATGAAGGCACCAACGCCATCAGATCCCAACCCTTATCCACAAGCTGGGCCAATTGGGGAATGTTCTGCTCTTTCGCTTTTTGAACCGAGGTCAGGTCTCCCAACTCCAGTTTCGGCATGCCACAGCAGTATTCTTTTTGGGCGGTAGTGACTGGAATACCATTATGCTCCAATACAGCAACCAGATTCTCTCCCAAAGCGGGCTCATTTCTATTGGTGTAGCAGGTCGCGAACAGTGCGACTTGGCCACGGGTCTTCGTCCCGGGCTTGGCATCGCCCGGCTCCAGCGACGTGAGGCTGGCCATTTTTTTGCGCAACGGGCGCGACTCGTAAGGCGGAATTCTTGCATCAGAATGAATTCCAGCTATCTTATGAAGGACTTTCCTGACAGGCTTCGAGCGATTGGCCGCGTTCACCACAATGGACACACCCGGCAGACCTGCTACCTTCCCGACTGCATCGGTACTGGTCAATAACTTGTCACGTACTGGCGCTCCCTGCTTGGCAAAACGAACGGCTTTGGCTCGGAGCATGAGATGCGGAAAATCGATGTTCCATTCATGCGGCGGCACATAAGGACACTTGGTCATGTAACACAGATCACACAAAAAGCACTGGTCGACCACTTTCCAGTAATCGCCTTTGGCGACCCCATCGATCTCCATCGTCTTTGACTCATCGATAAGGTCAAACAGTGTGGGAAAACTGTCGCACAATGACACACAGCGACGGCAACCGTGGCAATGATCGAAGACCCGTTCTAGTTCAAAAAAGAGTTGGCCCTCATCGTTGAATTGGGGACTTTGCCAATCAATTGGATGACGAATGGGCGCCTGCAGGCTGCCTTCTTGTTGTTGAGGGCTCATACTGACATCCTTGTCAAAATCATGCGGGAGGCGCGCTTACACCTCCCGCGTTGCGGTTTCAGCCATCTAACGAATCAAGTGCCTTTTGGAAACGATTGGCGTGAGAACGCTCGGCCTTACCCAAAGTTTCGAACCAGTCGGCAATTTCATCAAAGCCTTCGTCCCTGGCAGTCTTAGTCATACCAGGATACATGTCCGTATATTCGTGGGTCTCTCCGGCAATCGCTGCCTTGAGGTTGTCACCAGTGCCGCCGATGGGCAGACCGGTAGCGGGGTCGCCGGTTTCCTCTAGATATTCGAGATGCCCGTGAGCATGGCCAGTTTCCCCTTCAGCAGTGGAGCGAAACACTGCAGCCACATCGTTATAACCTTCGACATCGGCCTTGGCAGCAAAATAGAGATAACGGCGGTTAGCCTGGGATTCCCCGGCAAAAGCATCTTTAAGGTTTTGTTCAGTCTGGGAGTCTTTGAGGGACATAATGGTCTCCGTTGGAATTTTGATGGTAAAAAATTTTCAAGTAGCGTCTGTAAAACCGCTGTGAGAGGCAATATAGAAGTATTATTTCAATATGTATAATCGTTTGTTATTATTGTTTTAATCGTTATTACCTATTATTTAGAATGAACCTCAAGGACCTTAAGTACCTGATTGCTGTCAGTGAGACTTTGCACTTTGGGCGGGCAGCACAGCGTTGTTTTGTCAGCCAGCCAACCTTGTCGGGGCAAATACATAAACTGGAACAGGATCTCGGGGTAGTACTGTTTGAACGCACCAATCGCAGTGTGCACATCACACCCATCGGCCAACAGATCACGATCCATGCTCGCCAGATTCTTGAGCAGGCCGATACGATCCGCAACCTGGGTCGCTCGCAAACCGACCCATTGACGGGACCTTTGCGGGTGGGCGCAATCCACACTCTCAGTCCGTATCTGGTGCCACTTTTTATGCTCGAGCTACAGCAGCAACATCCCGAGCTTTCGCTGGAGCTGACTGAGGCCACAACCGAACAGTTGTTGCAAAAACTTAAGGACCACCAACTGGATGCAGCGTTGCTCGCGACCTCACCTGCTGCGGGCAACCTCACAGAAATGTCGCTCTTTCGAGAACCGTTCTGGCTCGCCCACCCACGCGATCATCATCTGTATGCAAAGGACGAGATCACGCTTAGCGATCTCAGAAAAGAAAATGTGCTGCTGCTTTCTCAAGAGCACTGTCTTTCCGACCAGGTCATGGCAGCGTGCCGAATCAATCAGCGCTCCGACGCCGGCGCGATGCCCGGCCTCAATGCATCGAGCCTGGAAACCTTGGTCCAATTGGTCGGCATGGGCCTGGGTGTTACGCTGGTACCCGCACTTTCCGTGCACGGCGGTCGACTCACGGCCGAACGGGTCATACTACGCCAGGCCAGCATTCCGGAT
>Ga0206678_10000359_pt1 | contig 28785 bp, 19 predicted proteins | sample M180m12015metaG_FD_155453 | JGI IMG/M metagenome (GOLD analysis project Ga0206678, IMG submission 155453) | Ammonia-oxidizing marine archaeal communities from Monterey Bay, California, United States - M1 80m 12015 | ecosystem: Environmental > Aquatic > Marine > Intertidal zone | place: USA... | reverse complement strand
AAGTGAGTGCGCCGCACGATGAGGCCTTCTTGTTGATAAGGCTGCGCCCACTTGAAGATATGAATGAATTAGAATTTGTACTTGTTGTCTCGGAGCCTTTATGATCAGGCAGCGTCCACAAATATTACTCTTTAAACTCACCCTAATCTCTGCATTGCTAAGTGCTGTTGCTTTACCAGAGATGATTCAAAATGCCGCACCTTTCTGGATGTTGATATTCTTTACCTATTGGCTGATCTACGCCGAAGCCAAGGCGGTTTATACCCTTGCTCTAATGTTAGGCTTGTTACTTGATTTATTGCACGGCAATGTATTTGGGCAAAACGCTTTAGCGCTCATTGCTAGTACTGTTTTTATCCTTAATGTAAAGAAATCGTTTTACGTATCCAACCTTAGCACTCAACAAGTCTATGTCTTTGTCGCATCGCTCATTTATTTATTAACCACAATCGGCGTGCACTGGATTATTCAGGGCTTTGATTTTAGTTATTTGACCCTCCTTGCGCCATTAACCGGTGCAATTCTCTGGCCAATCGTACACTTTCTACTGGCTAAGCTAAAACGGTAATCAAGCCATGGATAAAATTGCCAATACAAAACGCGAAATAAGAGTTTTCCAATCTCGCGTTGTCGTTGCTGCGCTGTTTATAATTGCGCTAAGTTTAGTACTGATATCACGCATCTACAGCCTGCAAATAATTGATTACAATTACTACTCCGAAGAAGCTCTTGGCAATCAATTGCAGCAACTACCTATCACGCCTGCAAGAGGCAACATTCTTGATCGAAACGGCAAAATTTTGGCCACCAATACCCTTTCTTACAAGCTCACAATCACCCCTGAGAAAGTCAAGGATATGGACGGTACAATGGCTGAGCTAAAGCGCTTTGATTTAATTAATGATGACGATATCGAACAGTTTCATAAAGCCAAAAAACGCCACCGGAAATTTGACAATATCCCGATAAAGTACAATATCTCAGAGCACGCGATGGCTGCCTTCTTCACCAAAGCACAACTACCAGGTGTTGAGATAGAGCCTTACTTTCAACGCATCTATCCCAATGGCCTGAGCAGTTCACACTTAATTGGTTACGTCTCCTCGATGAACCAAAACGATAAAGACAATTACGATAAAGACAACTATGCCGGTACAACTTTCGTTGGCAAAACAGGCATTGAAAAGCAATACGAAAACCTTCTGCATGGTAGCTCTGGAAAAAAGCAAATTGAGAGAAACGTCTCTGGTCGAGTGGTGGATTCGAAAATTCTCATCCCAGCTGAATCGGGGCATGATCTGTATTTAAGTATTGACTTGGATCTGCAATTAAAAGCCGAAGAATTAATGGCTGGAAAACGCGGTGCATTAGTGGTGATTGATGTCACCGATGGTTCAATTTTGGCGCTCGTCAGTATGCCAACATTTAATCCAAATTGGTTTGTCGGTGGCATCTCTAGCAAGCAATACCAAGAACTGCAAAAAGACAAGAATCTGCCGCTATTTGATCGCAGCATAAAGGGTCTTTATCCACCTGGATCAACCATTAAACCAATGGTTGCACTCGGTGGCCTCGAGCAAAAAGATATTACTATCACCAGTAAAGTTTTTTGTCCCGGTTATTACAAAATTTCAAATTACTCACGAAAATTTAACGACTGGAAGCGCACAGGTCACGGCCACGTTGATGTTAAGGGCGCTATTGCCCAATCTTGTGACGTGTTCTTTTATGATCTAGCTTTCAACATGGGTATCGATAATCTTCATGATAAATTAGCGTATTTCCAATTTGGCGAAAAAACTGGCATTGATTTGCCGGGTGAGTTTGCAGGCATTCTACCCTCTAGAGAGTGGAAAAAAATTAATAGAGATGAGCCCTGGTATCGAGGAGAAACACTAAATACCGGTATTGGACAAGGCTTTATGACCACCAGCCCATTACGCCTGGCGGTAGCAACTGCAGCAATCGCTAATAAAGGTCAGTTACCGGTGCCACAAATTCTAATGCACTCGCAAACGAGTGCGGGTAATGTTGAGGTGAGCGAAAGCCTTGGTGCAACTCAAATTCCGATAAAAGATATCAAAAATTGGGAGGCTATCATTACCGGAATGAAGCAAACCGTTTACGGATCAAGCGGTACCGCGAGACGCCTAAATCACAACCTTAGCTATACACTTGCCGGAAAAACAGGTACCGCGCAAGTATTCGGCCTCGACCCTGAAGAAACCTATATCGCCGAAAATTACGAAGAAAAACTTAGAGACCATGCGCTATTTACCGGTTTTGCACCAGTAGAAAACCCACAAGTGGCCATTGCAATCATTGTTGAAAATGCTGGTAGTGGTAGCTCAATAGCCGCGCCAATCGCCAAAGCCGTACTGGATGTTTACTTTACCAAGAATCCAGTAACGCTCCCAGCAACCGTTGAATAGCTAATCACTTGAAGCTTGTTGAGCGTGAAAATTCGCTTGGAAATCCTCAAACCTATCGCTTTTAATCGCTTCTCGTATCGACGCCATCAAAGATTGGTAATAGTGCAAATTATGCAAGGTATTGAGGCGTGAACCCAATATTTCGTTGGTTTTTTGTAAGTGATGTAAATACGCTCTAGAATAATTCTGACAAGTCGAACAATCGCAATTTGCATCCAATGGCCCAGTGTCTATCTTGTGTTTGGCATTACGAAGTTTAACAATGCCCGTTGAAGTAAACAAATAACCGTTTCTGGCATTACGCGTAGGCATTACGCAATCAAACATATCAATACCTCTAGCAACTGCCTCCACCAAATCACTCGGTGTGCCAACTCCCATCAGATAACGCGGCTTGTCCGCTGGCATTGCGTCTGGCAAATATTCCAACACCTTAATCATTTCTTCTTTGGGCTCGCCCACAGAAAGTCCGCCGATTGCGTAACCATCAAAGCCAATATCGACTAAAGCTTCAACCGATTGACGCCTAAGATCTTCATGCATCCCACCCTGCACAATACCGAATAGCGCATTGTCATTATTCAATCTATGGTGCTCGTCTTTAGAGCGTTTTGCCCACCGTAACGAGAGTTGCATCGACTGGTCAACCGCCGACTTATCACTTGGATAGGCGATACATTCATCAAAAATCATAACAATATCAGCGCCCAGTTTTTGCTGAATTTGCATCGACTCTTCAGGCCCCATAAATATTTTAGCGCCGTCTTTTGGCGAGCGAAACAACACACCTTTTTCATTAATTTTTCGAATATGGCCCAAGCTAAAAACTTGGAAGCCACCTGAATCGGTGAGGATTGGTCCTTGCCAATTCATGAAATCGTGCAAATCACCATGCGCCTTAATAACATCAGTGCCCGGTGTATTGCCAAGAATGATCTCAGCGCCAAGCTCTTTGACCTCTTCCACCGTCATTGCCTTGACTGTGCCGTATGTGCCGACAGGCATAAAAGCTGGCGTGTTGACCTCGCCCCGAGAAAATGTCATTTTTCCCAAACGAGCCTTATTGTCGGTCTTAGCTAATTCAAATTTCATAGGGGGAATTATAGAATGCTCGCTCGATTTTTCAACGTCACTTTTCGTTTAATTTGACATCACTAAGTTTGAGTTTGTTTATTGACCTGTATTTGCCATAAATGAGCGTATTGACCATCAAGGTCAAGCAGATGTTGATGGGTTCCTTGCTCGGCAATGGTGCCGTTACTAAGGACAATAATTTGGTCGGCATCAACAATGGTTGAGAGGCGATGGGCGATCACCAAAGTGGTGTGTTTATGCGCAAGACTTGCTAGTGCTTTTTGTACCATTTTTTCCGAATAGGAATCAAGCGCCGAAGTGGCTTCGTCAAAAATCAATATCGGTGGATTTTTGAGCAATACTCGCGCAATCGCTAGCCGCTGCTTTTCACCGCCTGAGAGTTTAAGACCCCTTTCACCGACCAACGTATCGTAGCCTTGCGGCAAGGAGTCAATAAAGCTGTCAATAAAGCTGAGCTTGGCCGCTCGCTTGACTTCGGCCTCGGTTGCGCCTGCACGGCCGTAGGCAATATTGTAATAAATACTCTCATTAAACATCACCGGATCTTGCGGCACAACACCCATCACACTGCGTACTGAATCTTGAGTAAAACGCTTAATATCTTGTTGGTCGATGCGTATTTCACCGCCGGAAATGTCATAAAAACGAAAGAGCAATTTAGCGAGCGTTGATTTTCCTGCGCCCGAAGGGCCGACCACCGCTACTTTTTGCCCAGGTTTAAGGGTGAAGTTGATATTGCTCAACACCTCCCTTTTGCCAGCATAAGCAAAAGAAACATTGTTAAATTCCACTTCGCCTTGAGTGACTTCAAACTCTGGTGCGTTATCAACATCAGTCACTTTAGAGGTGCGTTCAAGCAACTCAAACATATTATTCATATCGATAAAGTTGTGTTTGATTTGACGATAAATAATACCCAAACCACCAAGCGGGATAAAAAGCTGTAAGAGCAGAGCTTGAATCATAATAAGGTCGCCCAAGCTAAGAATTTCATCGACCACACCTTGTGCTGCCATAACAAGGACAATGGTTACACCAATGGCAATCACCGCACCTTGGACAAAGTTAAGCGCCGTCATGGAGGTAAAGCTTTTGGTGGCCACATCTTCCCAGCGCTGCATCGTCTCACCGTAGCGATCAACTTCAAATTTTTCTTGGTTAAAGTATTTGACGGTCTCGTAATTAATCAAGCTGTCTACCGCATTGGTATTGGCTTCGGATTGCATGTCGTTCATTTGGTAGCGATATTTCATTCGCCAAGTGGTAATAGCCAAAGTCAATGCCACATAAAAGAACACCGTTAACAAGGAAACACCTGCAAAAATAAGGTCGTAATTAAGCCATAAAATACCAACAACAAGGCATATTTCAAACAAGGATGGGAGAATGTTAAAGACAAAAATAGATAGCAAGGTGGAGACACTTTGAGTGCCGCGATCAATATCTCGAGTAATGCCACCAATACGGCGATCCAAATGAAAGGATAAATCCAAGGTGTGTAAATGCCTAAAGACGCCGAGCGCAATCAAATTCATCGCGTGATAACGTACTTTAGCAAAAATAGCGTCGCGTAGCTCATTAAACAGAGAGCTGGCTAGTCGTAAAAGACCGTAAGCCAGTAACATGCCGAGTGGCAATACCAAGGCCAAGTTAGTCTGATCGAGACCATCAACGATTTCTTTTAGCGCAAGGGGTACCGCAACATTAGCAAGCTTTGCCAACATTAAAAAACTAACAGCCCAAATAACGCGAGAGCGCATTTTGAGTAAATAAGGCAGTAACTTTTTTAAAACCTTAATGTCCCTGGTTTTAAAATCGTAAGCCGTTGTTTGGCCATTATTGCTATGCATTCAATGGCTGATTATGACGAAAAAGCTTGATTGATTTGATCAAAATCAAAACCTCGAGATTGGAGAAAACGCTTTTGTTTGGTAATTTCTTTATAATCAGACGGCAAGTCCTCGCTATATTTTGCCACTCTGATTTTTTGCGCTAACGCAAACCAGTCAAAAACGGATAAATCAAAAACCTCAATACCGCGTTGCTTGAGTTCACCGGAAATTTTGATAGGACCCTTGCCTTGATTAAAGCGCATAGTGATAAAGTCTTCAGAAAAGCGCTCATCACTTTGATAATTCTGCTCAATCAACAAGTCTATTGCGCTAGCAATAAGAGCGCTATCAAAATCTTTAAGTTGGAGTTTTTGCTTGAGCTCTAATTGCGAATGTTCGCGTCTAACAAGCATTCGCATTGCAGCAACATAACACTCGCTGTCTTTATTCTGAGGAGTCTCCATCATCACCGGCCATCAATTTTTCGCGGATTTGCGCTTCAAGGGATTGCGCAAGTTCAGGGTTGGCTTTTAGGTAATCTCTTGCCTTGTCTTTTCCTTGGCCAATGCGCTCACCGCCAGCGCTATACCATGCGCCCGCTTTTTCAACAAAACCCAGTTCGACACCCAAATCAATGACTTCGCTTTCTCTGGAAATACCCTGATTGTATAGAATCTGAAATTCTGCCTTTTTGAACGGAGGCGCCACTTTGTTTTTCAGTACTTTAACACGAGTCTCGTTGCCCAAAATCTCATCGCCTTTCTTAACCGCGCCGATACGACGAATATCCAAACGAACCGATGCGTAGAATTTAAGTGCATTACCACCGGTAGTGGTCTCAGGATTGCCAAACATCACACCAATTTTCATCCGCAGCTGGTTAATAAAAATTACCATAGTGTTGGTTTTCTTAATGTTAGAGGTCAGCTTTCTAAGTGCTTGTGACATAAGCCTAGCTTGCAGACCCATATGTGAAGCGCCCATTTCACCCTCAATTTCAGCTTTTGGTGTCAATGCGGCTACCGAATCAACTACGATAATATCAACACCGCCAGAGCGTACCAACATATCGGTAATTTCTAGAGCTTGCTCACCGGTATCAGGCTGTGAAATCAATAATTCATCGGTATTAACACCAAGGCGTTTAGCGTATTGAGGGTCTAGTGCGTGCTCGGCATCAATAAAGGCTGCCGTACCACCCAGCTTTTGCATTTCCGCAATCACGTGCAAAGTTAATGTTGTTTTTCCCGAAGACTCGGGGCCGTATATCTCAACCACACGACCTCTCGGTAAGCCGCCAATGCCTAGAGCAATATCAAGACTCAAACTACCCGTTGAGACTGCTTCAATATCAGCTCTGGCCTCATCGTCACCCAAAAACATCACTGAACCCTTACCAAACTGCTTATCAATCTGAGCAAGTGCCGCTTTTAGTGCTTGTTTTTTCTGTTCATCCACGCGTTTCTCCCGAGTAAAATATTGATTAAATAATTAAAAGACCTTTGTATGAACCATTTTAAAAACTAAAGCGATTTATGCAAAGATTACTAGTGGAATTATAATGCCTTTCACAGCAAAAGACACACAATGTATGGCGCTTGCACTGCAACTTGCAAGCAAAGGTCGACACACTGTTCACGCCAACCCAATGGTCGGTTGTGTCATTGCGCGCGAGGGTGCAATACTCGCTCAAGATTACCACCGAGAATTTGGCAAAGGTCACGCCGAAGCCAACGCCTTGGCGCAAATGAATAGTCAAGCAAATGGCACTACAATGTATGTCACACTTGAGCCGTGCTCACATCATGGTAAAACACCTCCTTGCGCTAAAGCTGTGATTAACTCACGTGTAAACAAGGTGGTTATTGCCACACTAGATCCTAATCCACTGGTGGCTGGAACAGGTGTTCAAATGCTAAAAGATGCAGGTATTGAAGTTGAAATTGGCTTGCTAGAAAATGAAGCCAAAAACCTAAATCGTGGCTTCATCAAAAGAATGCAAACTGGCATGCCGTTTGTCACCAGTAAAATTGCAATGAGTCTAGACGGAAAAACAGCGATGGCAAATGGCGAGAGCAAGTGGATCACCTCTGAAACGGCTCGCGTGGATGTGCACAAACTGCGCCGAGACAACCAAGCCATCCTCACCGGTTCAGGTACCGTGTTAAAAGACAACCCAAGCTTGACCGCTAGATTACCTGAGAACTCTATCACACCACTCAGGGTGGTTATTGACAGTAATAATCAAATCACCAATAAAAAACTTAATGTATTTTCCGACGATGCACAGACGCTGGTGATTAATAGTGATAATTGTGTATCCACAGCTAATAGCAAGGTTGATTTAAAAGCCGCCCTACTTAAGCTTGGCGAAATGGGCATTAACACCGTACTGGTGGAGGCGGGTTCCGGCCTCAACGGGGCAATGCAAGAAGCCAATCTAATCGACGAATTGGTAATCTACACAGCACCCGTATTGCTAGGAAACAAAGCCACTTCAATGATGCAATTACCAATAACCGATATGGGCGACAAAGTTTCGCTAGTAATTAATGATTGTCGACAAGTCGGTGTGGATATGAAAATAACAGCGAGTTTCAAATGAAGACCCTAACAAACAAAAATATTGTATTAGGTGTTAGTGGCTCAATAGCTGCTTATAAATCTCCTGACATTGTTAGGCGCTTGCAAGATTTGGGCGCTGAAGTACGCGTAGTGCTCACTGCAGGTGGTGCTGAATTTGTTAGCGAAAGATCCCTGCAAGCCGTATCAAAAAATAAAGTACACGACAACCTCTGGGACAAAGAGGCAGAACTCTCGATGGGTCATATTGAGTTGGCTAAATGGGCCGATGCGGTTGTTATAGCGCCCGCTTCTGCCAACACCATTGCCAAGCTTTGTCATGGCAAAGCAGATGACTTATTAACAACCCTTATTTTAGCAACCGCGGCTAAAGTGCTTATTGCGCCGGCGATGAACCAACAAATGTATGGCTCATTGGCAACTCAGGATAATCTTAAATTACTAGAAAATCGAAGTATGGTGATTGCAAAACCAGAATTTGGGGAGCAGGCCTGCGGTGATATTGGCGAAGGACGTTTGGCCGAGCCAACCTCCATTGCATTACAAATAGCCGGTTTATTTCAAAACACTAAACTTGCAGGCAAGAATGTCATGATTACGCTGGGTGCCACTATTGAGGCGATTGACCCTGTACGTTTTATCTCAAACCACAGCAGCGGCAAAATGGGTATGGCGCTCGCCTCAGCCTGCGCTGAAGCAGGCGCCACAGTAACTCTAATTATTGGAGCAATTTCAGTAGCGGTAGAGTCTCGTGCAAAAGGCATTTTAGTAACAAGCGCAAATGAAATGCTTAAAGCCGTGAATGACAATATTAGCGAACAGGACATCTTTATCTCCTGTGCAGCTGTTGCTGATTATCGGCCCACAAATATTGCAAAAAACAAAATCAAGAAAGATCGTGAAACAGTGTCAATCGATCTTGTGCGAAATCCAGATATTTTATCCAATATTTGCCAAATGAAGGACAAGCCTGTTTGTATTGGCTTTGCCGCTGAAACTGAAAATTTACTCGAAAACGCCAAAAATAAGCTTAAAAACAAGGGCTGTGACGCCATTATCCTCAACGATGTTTCAAATTCAAAGATTGGCCTTAAATCCGATCAAAATGAGGTCTTTTTTATCACCGATAAAGTCTGTGAAAAAATTGAAATAAATAGCAAAATTATTATTGCGAAAAAATTGGTCATAAAAATTTCTGAAACACTGATGTAGTCAGTGCAAAATGCCGTTAAATCAAGGCTTAATGGACTTACTCACAAAACTGTGGATAACTCTGTTGATATCTCCTAGTTTCGATGCATAAACAGCATCAGAATAGGCTTTATTACGGTTTTGATTAAAAATGTATCATAAGTTTTTTTATTATAAAAATCAATAACTTATATTTTTTTCACGCATTAGATGCCGATCACAATAACCCAGTAATTTAATAAGTCTAATAATAGCGGATAACTTTTAACGTTTCTCGCGTTAAATCAAGCGTTTCACGGATATTAAGACTATATTTGATCTATAACTTTTTTTCCACCCCACCAAGGTCATAATATCGAAAATTCTGATGCTATTTAATGCCCTATTTTTCTTAGCCGGACTTGTTGTTTTTTCAACAAAAAATACACTCGAATCACATACAGTCGAGTTAACACTTGTATTGGCACTTTTCATCGCTTTTTTGGCCACCTTTAGGTGCAAACCCAGTATTTCAATTAAAATTCTTTTTGCTCTTGCGGGTTTTGCTTGGATGGGTGTTTTTTCACATACTTTAATGAGTCAAGGTATTGACGAGAAATTTCTTAACCAGCCGATTGAGGCCCAAGGTTTTGTTGTTTCACTGCCCACCTCAAGCCCCGAAAAATCTATATTTCTCTATGAGGTTATCGAGCCATTTAAGGCTAAAGTTCGACTCTCTTGGTATGGTGCAGATAGACCGAAACTTGTTGTCGGGGATGAGTGGGTACTTACAATTAAATTAAAACATAACAACGGCCTTAGAAATCAGGGTGGTTTTGATTATGAAAAATGGCTTTTTGCCAATAGAATAAGCGCCACTGGTTATGTTCGAAAAAGTGAAGTCAATAAAGTCTTGTCCTCATCTAATACCGCATTTATTCACCAACTAAGACAATCCATTAAAACAACACTATCTCCTTATTTGAAAGATCTGGATTTTTCTGGTGTAATTAATGCATTGATTCTTGGCGACAGATCTCTTATCAAGACCAAGAATTGGTTGTTGTTTCAGCAAACCAATACAACACATCTGAGTGTTATTTCTGGCCTCCATATTGGCCTTATTTCCACCTTGTTATTTTTTATTGCTTCCTTTTTCTGGCGTCTCTCTAGACTCTTAGTGCTCATCACCCCTGCCCAAGTTGTAGGCTCTTTTTTCGGCATTATTGGAGCACTGAGCTACGCTTTTATTGCCGGCTTCTCTGTTCCTACGCAACGCGCCTTCATCATGGCATCGGTAGCATTTTTAAGCATTATCCTGCGAACTCAGTACAATGTCTGGACGTTATACGGGCTTGCAATGCTTCTTGTGCTCATACTCAACCCCCTGTCGGTTTATGATGTTGGTTTTTGGTTGTCTTTTTACGCTGTCGGCGTTATTTTGTATGGTGTATCGCTTTTTAACAATAAATCAGCGTTGTCAAAACTGATTTACTTACAACTGCTGATTTGCGTAGCGATGATGCCTATTACCTTGTGGTTTTTTCAATCAAGCTCCTCACTGTCTGGTTTGGCCAATCTTATTGCCATTCCCACATTTAGCTTTATTGTCACACCAATTTCTTTGCTGGGCGCTCTCTTTAGCGTTGTTGAAATTACAACGCCTGCCCAACTCTGCTTTGCTATAGCCGATAAAACACTGTCTTTTCTTGCTGTATTTCTGCAACAAATTAGCGACTTGTCCTTTAATCGACTGCACTTTATGCCAGCAAGTGCGCTCGACTTACTTCTCTTGGTGATTGGCGCCTGCTTGTTAATACTGCCTCAAGGCTTAAAACTTCGAAGGGCGGCGGTATTAATTATTGCTATACCAATACTGACATCCCAAACCAACATCTCTGCAAAAACAGCCCTGATTGATGTACTTGATGTTGGCCAAGGTCTATCGGTTATCGTGCGCACTGAAAACCATACTTTGGTTTATGACACTGGCTCTCACTCCCCCTCAGGATTTAATATGGGTGATGCCGCCCTGATTCCATTTCTGATTGCCAACCAGGTCAACCGTATTGATACGATCATTATCAGCCACGGTGATAATGATCATATTGGCGGCCTGCAAGCCGTCATGAATAATTTTACTGTTGATAAAATACTAAGCTCGGTACCTAATAAAATAACCGCTCCCGCTGAGCTCTGCCACTCTGGGCAATCTTGGATCTGGGATGACGTTCAGTTCGATATCTTGAGCCCTTTAAGTGACACCACACTTAAAGGCAACAATGCCTCCTGCGTATTGAAAATATCCACTGCAGATGCGAGTTTACTGCTCACTGGCGACATCGAGAAAAAAGCAGAAAAAACCTTATTGAACAACAACGCCAGTATTCTCGAGGCAGTGGTGATGCTTACCCCTCACCACGGCAGTAAAACATCCTCTACTGAGGCCTTTATTGGGGCAATTTCGCCCGCTATTGCCATTAGCTCGGCAGGGTATAAAAATCCATATAAACATCCAGCTAAGGCTATTGTAGATCGTTACAGAAACACGGGCGTTGCCGTATTTGACACAAGTTGTTCAGGGCAGCTGAGTTTTGCTCTCGATGACAAGATAATAATTAATGAATACAGAAAAGAGCAGCGCTCTTTTTATCATCGACAATGCAATAAAGATCAATAAATACCGTTGAAAAAGCGCTGTTCACTATTTTTCAACAACGCCTAATACTGAACTTTACAACCACCTTGCCCAATAAGCTGCTCTAAAGACTCCAGTAGCTGAGCAGTAGGGGCAACGGAATACTCAGGCTTAAGCGGCAACCGACCGTAGGCCGACTCTGTTCTGTACTCAACAATGACGGGGCATTTGCCACTATGCTCTCTTAATAATTGAGAAAGCTTGTGATACTTATTTTGCTGTTTAGCGTTAAGACCAATACGCAAATATTTGGCGTATTTCATTTGCACTTGCTCAACGCCTTCGACCTTATCCACCACCACTTGCCACTGATCTCTAAAATCTTTGTTAACCTTTCCGGTAATGACCACCACTTCGTCGACAAGCAGTTGTTCGGAGTTCTCACCCAAGGTCTTGGTAAACAAAACCGCATTTAATTGCTTAACACCATCTTCAACAATAACGCTGGCCATCTGGCCTTTTTGCGTATTACGGTAACGAATTTCGGAAATCAACGCCAAAATCCGAACTTCGCGATTGTTTCGAAAAACAATGTTTTTGGGCAAAGTACAGACGATTGATTGCAAGTCAGACTTAAAGGCATCGGTTGGGTGGCGATGCAAATAATAACCCATGACACTTTTTTCAAGCATCAGCATTTTTTTGAAAGACAGACCATTAGCCGAGACGTATTTTTTCTCGTAATCAATGTGGCTTTCAACTGCTGCAAAAAGCCCAGTCTGGCCATTAGTTTGGTCATTTTGCCTTTGCTCTGCTTGCTTGGTGGCGCTTGGGTAAGTGGCAATAAGTGTTGCTCGATCAATACCGAGCAAGTCAAAGGCGCCACTGTAGATTAAAGCCTCAATAGCGCGACGATTTAAAAACTTTTTCTCAATACGCAAACAAAAATCAAAGATATCCTGATACTCGCCGCTCTCAATGCGCTCGGCAACAATAGCTTGTACTAGTGCCTCACCCACACCCTTAATAGCGCCCAAACCATAGGTGATGGTATTGTTGTCTAAAATACTAAATTGGTATTCAGATTGATTAATATTGGGCGCATGAATAACAAGATTAATCTTTTTAGCCTCACTAACGGTGAAAGCAATTCGATCGGTATCGTCCATCACCCCGGAAAGTACCGAGGCCATAAAAGGCGCTGGATAATGTGATTTTAACCAGGCAGTTTGGTATGAGATATAAGCGTAAGCAACCGAGTGAGATTTGTTAAAACCGTAGCCCGAAAACTTATCAATGAGATCAAAAATTTCATTGGCTTTTTCTTCCTTGATGTCTTTTTCGGCCGCACCAGAAACAAACACTTGCCGCTGCTGCGCCATTTCTTCAACTTTTTTCTTACCCATTGCTCGACGCAATAAGTCGGCACCACCCAAAGAATAGCCTGCCATTACTTGGGCCGACTTCATCACTTGCTCTTGATACAGAAACACACCGTTAGTCGGCTTTAATATTTCTTCCAGCATTGGATGTGGGTACTTCACCTTGGCACCATGCTTCACGTTAATGTAGTCGTCTACCATTCCGGCGTCCAATGGGCCGGGACGATAGAGTGCCAACATAGCAACAATATCTTCAAAATTGTCGGCTTGGAGTTTTTTCAAATATCCGCGCATGCCGTCGGATTCCAACTGAAAGATGCCCGTCGTATCACAACGTTGCAACAATTCATAAACCGCCGGATCATTAAGAGAAAGGGTGTCGATGTCGATGAGCTCGTCCGTCAAACCCTTATTAAAAATCATCTTAACGGCTTTATCAATAACCGTCAAATTCGACAGGCCTAGGAAGTCAAACTTCACTAGACCAACCGCTTCAACGTCGTCTTTATCAAATTGGGAGACCACTACATCACCTTCGCCAGGGCCTTTGTAAATTGGGCAAAAATCGCTGATTTTACTCGGCGCAATAACCACACCACCGGCATGAGTACCAACATTTCTTACCAAGCCCTCGAGGTCCTGGGAGAGATCTATCAAGGTGGTGACACTCTCTTCTGAAATGTAGCGTGACTTAAGATCTGGCGAGTCTTGCAATGCTTTATCCAAAGTCATTTTAAGTTCGTTAGGAATGAGCTTTGAAATTGTGTCACTAAAACCATAAGGGTGGCCCAACACCCTACCCACATCACGTACCACGCCTTTAGCAGCCATCGTACCGTAGGTGATAATTTGCGATACTTTTTCTTGACCGTACTTAAGAGAAACGTACTCAATCACCTCGTCTCGGCGGTCAGTGCAGAAATCAATATCAAAGTCAGGCATGGAGACACGCTCTGGATTCAAAAAACGCTCAAAAATCAGCTCATGCTCAATCGGGTCAACGTTGGTAATTGATAGCGCCCAAGCCACCAGAGAGCCTGCACCCGAACCCCTCCCCGGACCAACAGGGATGCCATTTTCTTTTGCCCAGCGAATAAAGTCAGAAACAATTAAGAAATAGCCAGGAAAATCCATCTCCAAGATAACCGAAAGCTCAAACTGCAAACGTTCGGCATACATCTTTTCATCAACTTTTTTATCCTTGAGTCGCTCGGCCAACCCCCGCTTAGACTCTTGCTCAAAAAATCTAGCAATTGACACGCCTTCTGGCGTTGGAAAAAGCGGAAGGTAGTTTTTTTTAAATAATTCAAAATGCAAATTACAACGCTTGGCCACTTCAACCGTGTTAGACAATAATTGTGGAAAATCTGCAAATAATGCCGACATTTCATCAGCACTTTTTAAATACTGGGCTTCGTTAAAATGTTTTGCTCGTCGGGCATCATCTAACAAGCCGCCCTGTGAAATACAGATTCTCGCCTCGTGGGCCTCATAATCACTTTGCAACAAAAATTGAACATCGTTAGTTGCAACAACCGGAATACCCAGCTGAACGCCCAAGTCTATGGCAAGATGAAGGTGCTGCTCATCGGTCACCCTGAGTGTTCTTTGCACTGCAAAATAGTAACGATCGCCAAAAATATTTTGCCATTTTTGCGCCTTTTCTTTGGCAAGTAACGCTTGATTGGTGAGTAATAATTGCGCAACATCAGAACTCACTGGTGTTGCAATCAACAACAAACCCGCGTGGTAAGCCTCTAGTTCCACCTCAGTAATGCTTGGGCCTTCTATACCTTGTTGATTAAGGTAAGCTTTTGAAATAAGCTCAGATAGGTTGAGGTAGCCTTGATGATTTTGACAAAGCAGTAGAACGTCGTAGCGGCCCTCATCAGAACTCAGTGACATTTTTGCACCAAATAGTGGCTTAACACCAGCAGATCGGGCCTTCTGATAAAACTTAACCGCAGAAAAAAGACTGATATCGTCAGTCAACGCAACAGCGTTCATGCCAGCCTGCTTAATACTCTCAATCAATTTTGGCACTCGAATAAGGCTATTCTTGACAGAATATTCGCTCTGGCATTGCAGATGAACAAAAGCGGGATTTTGCATTTATGGTGTTATTATTTAACCGAGTAGAGCTTATATTTTACAAACAAAGAGCTCTCTAACTTGGGGCATTTTTAGCAAAAAATGGATTGTTTTTTATATTTCCACCAATGCAGAACAACAAAGCCTTAGATTTTTTCGGCAGCCCTAATAAGCGCTTGCGCCTTATCCATCGTTTCTTGCCATTCGGATTCAGGAACCGAGTCGTAAACAATTCCGGCGCCAGCTTGCACATAAAGCATTTCATCTTTGATTACTGCCGTTCTAATGGCAATCGCCAAATCCATGCCGCCGTGCCATGAGAGATTACCAATTGCACCCGAGTAGATATTGCGTTTTAATGGCTCAACATCGTTAATAATTTCCATTGCTCGAACCTTAGGCGCGCCACTTAAAGTTCCGGCAGGGAAGGTCGCCCTCAGCACGTTAATAGCACTCATGTCGTCTTGCAGTTCGCACTCTACATTGGAGACGATGTGCATCACATGAGAATAACGCTCAATAAACATTTTATCGGTGAGTGTCACTGTGCCTGTTTTAGCAATCCTACCAAGGTCGTTTCTTCCTAGGTCAATCAACATCAAGTGTTCTGCAATTTCCTTATGGTCGGACAATAAATCCACTTCTAAAGTCAAGTCTTCTTCTTTTGTTTTGCCTCGTGATCGGGTGCCGGCTATCGGCCTTACCGTGGCCATATTATTGTTATCGACGCGCGTTAGAATTTCTGGCGAAGAGCCAACAATAGTGACATCGTCCAAATTCAAAAAGTACATATAAGGCGATGGATTGAGGATTCTTAGTTGGCGATAAAGATCAATCGGCTTAGCTTTAAATTCACAACTAAGTCGCTGCGAAGGCACAACCTGCATAACATCACCGGCAACTATGTATTCCTGAATATCCTCGACAGAGCGCATGAAATCCTCTCGCCCAAAACTGGAAACAAAATCCTCTGCCTTAATATTGGCGGGTTCACTCGCTTGCTCAGCCAGTGGTACTTTTATTTGTGCCTCAATTTCATCCAATCGGGCAATCGCATCCTCGTAACGGCTCTCTTCAGGATTAATATGAGTGATAATATGCGCGGTACTGGATAAGTTGTCAACCACCAGCAAGTCATTGGATAGCATCAGTAGAATGTCAGCGACATCCAGCTCATCTGGCTTATCTAAATGAGCCAGCTTCGGCTCAATATAGCGAATGATCTCATAACCAAAATACCCAACCAAGCCACCATTAAAATCCGGCAGATTGTCTAATCTCGGCACTTTGAATTGGGCTTGGTATTCTTCAATCCAGGCAAGGGGATCTTCAACTTCTTGCGTCTCTATGGCTGCGCCGTTTTTCTCAATCGTTACTTGGTAATCAAAGACCTTAATAACTGTTTGCGCACAAAGTCCAATAAATGAGTAACGGCCCCATTTTTCACCGCCTTGAACAGACTCTAAAAAATAACTATAAGGGGTGTTGGCAACCTTTAAATACAGCGCCAAAGCCGTATCGGTATCAACGATTAACTCGCGAGAAACGGGTATGTGATTAAAGCCTTGATCAACGAGTTCGTTAAAGTGTGATTTTTCCATGGAAGCATTTTAACTTACCCAGAAAAACTTTGGTTTGCTTTAACGCCAGGTGGCCAGTGCTTGCAAGACTTTATTTATGAGCGCACAATAAAAAACCCCTCTAAGTAGTAATACTCAGAGGGGTTTTTCAGATGAATCTTAAGATTCTTCGCTTTGCTCAGCACCAACTTCGCTGAGCTGTGCCGATAATGCATCTTCAGCATCAGTAACAAGCATTGTCTCCTCTACCTTGCGACGCTTTTTTTCTTTATGGTAAGTAAAGCCTGTTCCCGCGGGAATCAAACGACCAACGATAACATTTTCTTTAAGACCTCTAAGTCCATCCATACGGCCTGTAATTGAAGCCTCTGTCAATACTCGAGTTGTCTCTTGGAATGATGCAGCAGAGATAAACGATTCTGTTGACAATGACGCTTTAGTAATACCCATCAACAATCTTTGGTACTTAATTGCATCTTTGCCTTGCGCTTTCAATTGCTTATTCATCTCAACAACACGAACGTATTCGGCTGTTTCACCGTTGACGTACGTCGAATCACCCTGATGAAGAATTTCAACTTTTCTCAGCATTTGCTTCACAATCACTTCGATGTGCTTATCAGAAATCTTCACACCTTGTAGACGATAAACCGCTTGCACTTCTTTCACAACGTAATCCGCCAAAGGCTCAACGCCAAGCAAGCGAAGAATATCATGAGGATTTGATGGGCCATCGGATATCACATCACCTTTTTCAACGGTTTCACCGTCGAATACGTTGATTTGACGCCACTGATGAATCATCATCTCTGTCGCTTCACCCGCTTCATTAGTAATTAATAAGCGTATTTTTGACTTCGTAGGACTGCCAAAACTTACCACGCCTGTTGTTTCAGCTAGGATTGCATGATCTTTCGCTTTACGTGCTTCGAACAAATCGGCAACACGAGGCAGGCCACCGGTAATATCACTTGTCTTGGAAACCGCTTTTGGAATCTTTGCAAGAATTTCACCAGCAGCAATTGCCTGACCATCAACCAAGTTTAGCTTAACGCCTGATGGCAAGTAGTGTGTTGACAAGATGAGATCGTTATCCTTATCATCAACCAACTTAATCATTGGTTTTAAGTCTTTCGCTGCAGCAGAACGCTCGCCTTCATCAATCATTTCAAAGAAGTTTAAGCCCGTTATAGGGTCTGAACTCTTATTAACGGTAACACCTTCAGAGAAGTCAGCGAAAATTACACGGCCCGAATATTCTGCAATAATTGGATGAGTGTGCGGATCCCAGTCAGCAATTTTATCTTTTGCTTTAACTTTGCCGCCATCTTTATAATGAACCAAAGCACCATACGGCAACTTGTAGCGTTCTTTTTCTTGGCCCAATTCATTACGGACTGAAGCCTCTGCAGAACGAGAGATCACCACCAAATCGCCCTTCGCGTTTTGAATGGACTTCATGTTGTCAAAGTAAACAACACCATCAGTATTAATGTTGATACTGTTCACCGCAGTTGATGAACTTGCAGCACCACCAATATGGAAAGTACGCATCGTTAGCTGTGTACCCGGCTCACCAATAGACTGAGCGGCAATAACACCAATCGCCTCACCAACGCCAATCTTATGGCCGCGTGCCATATCATTACCGTAGCATGACGAGCATACACCGTATGACGTCTCACAAGTAATCGGAGAGCGAGCTTTGATAGATTCAATGCCCAGTTCATTAATCTTGTCAGAATCACTTAAGCTAATCAAATGATCTTTAGGTAAGAACAAATCGGTTGTGTTTGGATAGGCAATATCTTCAGCTGTAATACGGCCAAGTACTGCTGCACCCAACGTTTGAGATACGTTACCACCATCAATCACAGCCTTCATGATTAGACCATTTTCAGTGCCACAATTCTCTTCAGTGATTACGAGATCCTGACCAACGTCAACTAAACGACGCGTTAGGTAACCCGAGTTGGCTGTTTTAAGCGCTGTATCGGCTAGACCTTTACGGGCACCGTGAGTTGAGATGAAGTATTGCATATTGTTCAAACCCTCACGGAAGTTTGAAGTAATAGGCGTTTCAATAATAGAGCCGTCTGGCTTGGCCATTAGACCACGCATACCAGCTAACTGCCTGATCTGCGCTGGAGAACCCCTGGCGCCAGAATCAGCCATCATATAAATCGAGTTAAATGACGGTTTTTTCTCTGTTTTTCCTTTGGCATCGGTAATGTCTTCAAAGCCCACCCGATCCATCATCGCTTTTGCCACTTCTTCAGAGGTACGTGACCAGATATCAATCACTTTGTTATAACGCTCACCGTTAGTAACAATACCCGAGGCAAACTGTTGCTGCACATCTTTAACTTGTGCGTTAGCAGTCTCAATCATTTCTGCTTTTTCTTCAGGAATAATCATATCATTCGAACAGAATGAGATGCCCGACTTCGTTGAATATTCAAAGCCCATGTACATCATTTGGTCGGCAAAAATAACCGTTTCTTTTAGCTCTTGAGTACGGTAACAAACGTGAATCAGGTTTGACACAACCTTCTTGGTCAAGGCTTCGTTGATTAAATCAAAGTTTAAGCCTTCTGGCATAATTCTAGAGAAGATTGCACGACCAACAGTCGTCTCAACCACACGCTTTGAGCTGGGCTCAAAACCGTTATCGGTCTTCTCATAATCTTGCACACGAAGCTTGATCATAGCGTGCAAAGACACAGCCTCTTGTTGATAGGCGTTTAATGCCTCACCGGCGTTGGCAAAAATCATACCCTCGCCTTTTTGATTGACCATCTCACGCGTCATGTAGTAAAGACCCAGAATAACGTCTTGTGACGGAATAATGATCGGATCACCACTGGCTAAGTGAAGAATGTTATTAGAGGCCAACATTAATGTTCTGGCTTCTAATTGTGCTTCTTCGGACAGAGGCACGTGTACCGCCATTTGGTCACCATCGAAGTCGGCGTTAAATGCCGTACAAACGAGTGGGTGTAATTGAATTGCTTTGCCTTCAATCAGTAACGGCTCAAACGCCTGAATACCTAAACGGTGAAGCGTCGGTGCACGGTTAAGCAGTACTGGATGCTGGTGTACAACTTTCTCAAGGATATCCCAAACCTCAGGAATCTCACTTTCCACCATTTTCTTCGCTGCTTTAATCGTAGAAGCTAAGCCGGTGGCAATCAAACGATTGTAAATAAACGGTTTGAACAACTCCAATGCCATCTTCTTCGGAAGGCCACACTGGTGTAATTTAAGGTACGGTCCACAAACAATAACCGAACGACCGGAATAGTCCACTCGCTTACCAAGTAGATTCTGACGGAAACGACCTTGTTTGCCTTTGATCATGTCAGCAATTGACTTCAAAGGACGACGGTTATTACCCATTACCGCACGACCACGACGGCCGTTATCGATAAGAGAGTCAACAGCCTCTTGCAACATACGTTTTTCGTTACGTACGATAATTTCAGGGGCATCTAACTCTAATAATCGAGCCAAACGGTTGTTACGGTTAATTACACGACGGTATAAGTCATTTAGATCAGAGGTTGCAAAACGACCACCGTCTAATGGCACCAATGGACGCAAATCAGGCGGAAGAACCGGAAGAACCTTTAACACCATCCACTCGGGCTTGTTACCAGATTGGATTAATGAATCAACCAGCTTAAGGCGCTTGTTAATCTTCTTTAATTTTGTTTGAGATTTAGTGCTTAATGCGTCTTCACGAAGGTTCGCTGCTTCTTTTACAAGCTGCATTTCCGCAAGGACGTCCTGGATTGCTTCCGCACCCATTTTAGCAACAAACTCATCATCACCATATTCGTCAAGGGCGTCGTAATACATCTCTTCGGTAAGAAGTTGTTTTTTAACCAAAGGCGTGTTACCAGCGTCAGTAACCAAAAACGCTTCAAAGTAAAGTACGCGCTCAATGTCTTTCAACGTCATGTCCAATAAAAGACCGAGACGTGAAGGTAGAGATTTAAGATACCAAATATGGGCAACTGGTGCAGCCAACTCGATATGGCCCATGCGTTCGCGACGAACCTTTGAAAGCGTCACTTCAACGCCACATTTTTCACATACAACGTTGCGGAATTTCATCCGTTTGTATTTGCCACATAAACATTCAAAGTCCTTCATTGGGCCAAATACTTTGGCACAGAAAAGACCTTCACGCTCAGGCTTGAAAGTACGGTAATTAATGGTTTCAGGCTTTTTAACCTCACCAAAAGACCATGAGCGAATTTTCTCTGGAGATGCTAGACCAACTCTAATCGAGTCAAAATCTTGTTCTTTATTTTGCTGCTTTAAAATTTGTAATAAATCTTTCAAGTTATTCTCCTAATTTAATTTTGCTCAAGCTCAATATCAATACCCAACGAACGAATTTCTTTAATCAGAACGTTGAACGACTCCGGCATCACCGACTCAGTACGATTTTCACCATCAACAATATTTTTATACATCTTCGCACGACCAGCGACGTCATCCGACTTCACTGTTAGCATTTCACGAAGTGTGTAAGCGGCACCGTAAGCTTCAAGGGCCCAAACTTCCATCTCACCAAATCTCTGGCCACCAAATTGCGCTTTACCACTCAGTGGCTGCTGCGTTACTAATGAATAAGGACCGGTAGAACGGGCATGCATCTTATCGTCAACTAAGTGATTCAGCTTCAACATGTGCATATAACCAACCGTCACATGACGATCAAAGGCGTCACCTGTGCGGCCATCATACAACTGAATTTGACCTGACTCAGGAAGATCCGCCATCGTTAATAACGACTTGATATCTGCTTCCGAAATACCATCAAAAACTGGCGTTGCCATTGGCACACCGGTACGAAGGTTGTGCGCCAATTCTAAAATTTCATCATCCGAGAATGAATTCAGATCTTCGGTTTTTCCGTAGCTGTTATAAATTTTATCAAGTAGGCCGCGAACTTCTTTAACCGTGTCTTTTTGATGCTGATCAAGCATTGCACCAATCTTGTGGCCAAGGCCTTTTGCAGCCCAACCCAAGTGAACTTCAAGTACTTGTCCAACGTTCATACGCGATGGTACACCTAATGGATTAAGCACTACGTCAACTGGTGTGCCGTCTTCTAAATGAGGCATGTCTTCAACTGGCGATACGCGTGAAATAACACCCTTATTACCGTGACGACCCGCCATCTTATCACCCACTTGAAGTGTTTTACGTGTTGCCACATAAACCTTAACCATCTTCAAAACACCCGGCGGTAATTCAGCGCCTTCTAGAATTTTGGCATGCTCTACTTTTAAGAACTCATCAAACTCTTCTTGCTTTGCTTTCGCTTGCTTAACCAATGTTGCTACTTCTTTATTAACATCAGCATCTTCAACTTTCAATTTTGCAACTTCAGCGTTGTCAAGTGACTTAAGCGACTTGGCCGATAATTTATCGCCCAATTTAACAGTTCCTGCACCCTTAGTGACAATATTGCCAGAAAGTTTGGCGCGAACGCGACGGAAAATATCCTCGTCAATGATGCCAAACTCATCGTCAATATCTTTTTTAATTTTTTCTAAACGATCTTCGTCAATCTCAAGGGCGCGCGCGTCTTTTTCAACACGATCGCGGGTAAAGACTTGTACGTCAATCACCACGCCAGATTTAGAGGCACCAACACGAAGCGATGTATCTTTAACGTTGTTAGCTTTTTCACCAAAGATAGCGCGCAGTAATTTCTCTTCTGGAGAAAGGGCTGTTTCACTCTTAGGTGTTACCTTACCAACCAAAATGTCGCCACCTTTAACACGGGCACCGACGTAGACAATACCAACTTCATCAAGTTTTGCTAGGGCGGATTCGCTAACATTTGGAATGTCCGCGGTAATCTCCTCTGAGCCCAACTTAGTATCACGAGCATAGGCCGTTAATTCCTCAATGTGAATCGATGTGTAACGATCTTCTTGAACAACACGCTCTGAAATAAGAATAGAGTCCTCAAAGTTGTAACCATTCCATGGCATGAAGGCAATCATCATGTTTTGACCAAGGGCCAATTCACCTAAGTCGGTTGACGGGCCGTCAGCTAAAACGTCACCAGCAACAATCTTATCGCCAGGCTTCACTAATGGTTTTTGGTTAATACATGTGTTCTGGTTAGAGCGGGCGTATTTTGTTAGGCTGTAAATATCAACACCCAATTCGCCAGCTTTTGCTTGTTTTGCATCCACACGAATAACAATTCTTGACGCATCAACTGCTTCAACAACACCGCTGTGCTCAGCTGTTACACAAACTCTAGAGTCTGTTGCAACAACTCGCTCAATACCTGTACCAACCAACGGCTTTTCAGCACGAAGTACTGGCACCGCTTGACGCTGCATGTTTGAACCCATCAAGGCACGGTTAGCATCGTCATGCTCCAAGAATGGAATAAGTGATGCCGCAACCGAAGCGATTTGCTTAGAATCGATGTCAATCAATGTGATTTCATCTTTTTCAACCAAAACAAATTCGTTTTTGTGGCGAGCTGGAACCAAGTCGTCCTCTAGACGGCCTTTAGTATCCACTGTAGCATTTGCTTGAGCAATTGTATGGCTAATCTCATCAATCGCCGATACATAAATAATTTCATCTGTAACCAAACCACTCTTAACCACTTGGTAAGGTGTTTCTAAGAATCCATATTCGTTGGTTTTCGAATAAACCGCAAGTGTGTTAATCAAACCAATGTTTGGGCCTTCTGGTGTCTCAATTGGACATAGGCGGCCATAGTGCGAAGGATGAACGTCACGAACTTCAAAACCAGCGCGTTCACGAGTCAAACCACCCGGACCTAGGGCCGAAATACGGCGTTTGTGAGTCACACCCGATAGAGGATTCACTTGGTCCATAAACTGAGATAACTGCGAAGAACCAAAGAACTCCCTAACTGCTGCAGATACTGGCTTCGAATTAATCAAGTCTTGTGGTGTTAATTCGTCCGTTTCAGCTAAGTTTAAGCCCTCTTTAACGGCTTTTTCAACACGAACAAGGCCAATTCTGAATTGGTTTTCAATCATTTCACCAATTGCTCTAACACGTCTGTTTGCTAGCGTATCAACATCGTCAACGACGTCGTGGCCGTTCTTAATATCAACCAATTGCTTGATAACATTAACAATATCGTCGTGAGTCAATACGTGCTCACCTGCTTCAGAGGCAATGCCTAGGCGGCGGTTAAGCTTCATACGGCCAACACGTGATAGATCGTAGCGATCTGGACTAAAGAATAAGTTCGAGAACAGCGTGTTCACCGCATCTTCTGTAGCTGGCTCACCTGGACGCATTACATGGTAAATCGACATACGTGCTTCGATTTCAGTTTGCAGGTCATCAAGGCGCAAAGTGTCTGAAATATAGGCGCCATTCTCAGCATCATTGATGTAGAGAATGTCGATTTTTTTAACCTTTGTTTCGCTCAATACTTCAAGTGACTCTTCAGTTAATAAAGTGTTTGCAGGAAGAAGAATTTCGCCGGTATCCGTATCGATAATATCGATGGCTAGAACCTTGCCCAAAAGATATTCAAGCGGTGCGTTGATTACCTTAACGCCGGATTTTTCTAATAATTTAGTGTGTTTTGCAGTAATACGACGACCTTTCTCAACGATTAGATCTTTACCTGCCTTAATATCAAACTCAGCAATAACGCCGCGAAGACGTGAGGGGTCCATCACTAAATCGCACGACTTAGCCTTCATTTTCACCACAACGTGATCAAAGAAAGTATCTAGGATATTTTCCGCATTTAAACCCATTGCACGAAGCAATGTTGTTACTGGAAGCTTTCTGCGACGGTCAATTCGAACGTATAAATGCTCGTGGTGATCGAATTCGAAATCTAACCATGATCCACGGTAAGGAATAATACGAGAAGAGAATAATATCTTGCCCGATGAGTGTGTTTTACCTTTATCGTGTTCAAAAATAACACCCGGAGAACGGTGAAGCTGAGAAACCACAACACGCTCTGTACCATTAATAACAAATGTACCAGTGTCCGTCATTAAAGGCAGTTGCCCTAAATAGACATCCTCTTCAATAACTTGTTTAACACGACGTTTTTTCTTTAACGTTGAGCCATTTTTATCATATAGCGCAAGGTTAAGCTTAACACGCATGGTTGCTGCATAAGTAACACCACGAAGCTTGCATTCTTTGACACTGTACTTAGGGTCTTGAAGCTCGTAATCCACATATTCAATTTCAGCATAACCATTCAGTGCTGTAATAGGGAATACCGATTGAAAAACCGCATGAAGGCCAACATCTTGCTTTTCAGTTGCTCCAGCTTGGATAAAAGTATTAAATGAGTTAATCTGAATGGACAATAAATCTGGCTCTGTCAGAACCGATTTCCTAGTACCAAAATTATTTCTAATGCGCTTTTTCTCAGTGAACGAATAAGTCATGAATACCCCGTATTAATCGATAAATTGTGATTCAGAATTTCTTCTGAATAAAAACACCAAAATCCCCTGGTGGGGATTTTGGTTATTAGCGTTGAAGGAATTACTTAATTTCTACGCTAGCGCCGGCTTCTTCAAGCTGCTTTTTTAACTCTTCTGCTTCGCCTTTTTCTGCGCCTTCTTTAATTGGTGCTGGTGCACTTTCAACTAAATCTTTCGCTTCTTTAAGGCCTAGGCCTGTGATACCACGAACAGCTTTAATTACAGCAACTTTCTTCTCGCCGAAGCTCGTTAGAACGACATTGAATTCAGTTTGCTCTTCAACTGCTGCGCCTGCATCTGCTGCTGCCGCTGGTGCTGCTGCAACTGCTGCTGCTGAAACACCAAATTTTTCTTCCATTGCTGAAACTAGTTCAACAACATCCATTACAGACATATCTGCAATTGCATTTAAAATATCGTCATTTGATAATGCCATGATATTTACTCCTCTTTATATTATTATTTATTGTTTTTGGTCACGAACAGCTGCGACAACACGAGTTAGCTTGGTAGGAACTTCATTCAAAGTTCTTACTAGCTTCTCAGTTGGAGCAAGCATTAACGCCATAACCATACTAATTGCTTGATCTTTCGTTGGTAGGTCTGCGATACGTTTCAGCTGATCTGCGTCAACAAATTCGCCCGAAACTCCCAAACCCTTAACAACTAACGCATCATTTTCTTTCATGAATGCACGGAAAACACGGGCTACTGCACCTGGATCTTCTTGCGAAAAACCTAAGATAACAGGACCGCTTAATACTGGTGAGATACACTCACAACCAGTTTCCGCTAGCGCTCTTTTTGCAAGTGTGTTTTTTACAACACGCAAAGATACATTCGCATCTATTGCAGAAGTACGCAAGTTAGTCATTTGTTCAACTGTCAATCCGCGATACTCGGCTGCGCCAACAGAAATTGCAGTAGATGCTACTGCGTTTACCTGTTCGACAACTGCCTTTTTTGCTTCAAGATTTAGAGCCATAGTCTCTCCTGAACAATTATAAAAAGAAAGCTATATAAAATAACTTTCGCCACAAGGTATTCGCATACCCTCTACATAGGCAAATTGAAGGATCAATTTATTAAGCAACAAATTCCGAAAAATCCATCGCACCTATGGTCTTTGAGGCTAAACAAGTTACCTTGTCGCCCAAAGAATTCTTTTTGTGATCAACCGTAGCCGACCACTGGTAAATCATTAGATATCGACGCTTGATAAATCAACTGATAGGCCTGGACCCATTGTTGAAGAAACATTCATCTTTTGGAAGTAAACACCTTTTGCTGAACTTGGCTTAGATTTTTTAAGCGCATCCAACAATGCTGTAATATTTTCTTCCAAAGCTTTTGGATCGAAAGAGGCCTTACCTACACAACCGTGAACAATGCCCGCTTTATCAGCTCGGTAACGAACTTGACCGGCTTTTGCATTATTTACAGCAGTGGCAACGTCCTGCGTTACTGTGCCCACTTTAGGGTTTGGCATTAGACCACGCGGACCTAATACTTGACCTAGTCGACCAACAACACCCATTGCATCTGGCGATGCGATAACAACGTCATAGTTTAAATCACCGTCTTGCATTGACTTCATCAAGTCTTCCATACCAACAACGTCAGCACCTGCGTCAGTTGCTTTTTGTGCGTTTTCACCTTGGGTAAATACCGCAACGCGAACCGTTTTTCCAGTACCATTTGGCAATGTCACTGCGCCACGAACGTTTTGGTCTGATTTTTTCGCATCAATACCAAGGTTGATACTTACATCAACAGACTCATCAAACTTTGCTGAAGCGCACTCTTTAACTAAGTTAAGAGCATCAGCCATTGTGTAGCGTACACCAACTTTAATTTTTGTTTGGTTGTCTTTTTGTTTTTTAGTTACATTAGCCATGATTAACCCTCCACCACTAGGCCCATCGAACGTGCAGTACCAGCAATAATTTCCACGGCTGCATCGATGTCATTAGCATTTAAATCTTTCATCTTAATGTTTGCCACTTCTTCAAGTTGTGCACGGGTTACCGTACCCACTTTATTTATGTGTGGCTCACCACTACCTTTAGCAATGCCCGTTACTTTTTTCAGTAAGACAGCTGCTGGTGGTGTTTTAGTAATAAACGTAAAACTACGGTCGCTATAGACAGTGATAATGACTGGCACAGCCATGCCTTTATCAAGGTCCTGAGTTTTCGCATTAAACGCTTTGCAGAATTCCATAATATTAACACCATGCTGACCCAATGCTGGACCAACCGGTGGTGATGGATTTGCTTCCGCTGCAGGTACCTGCAACTTAATATATGACTCAATTTTTTTTGCCATTTCTTTCTCCTATGGGTGCAAGCGCCGTTAAGCTCCCCGTTAGTTTACAACCCTAAGGTTGTGCTATGTTTTCTCGACTTGAGAAAACTCCAGCTCAACTGCAGTTGTACGTCCGAAAATTAATACTTCTACAGTTAACAAGCTCTTTTCATAATCGACACTTTCAACGGTGCCGTTAAATTCATTAAATGGGCCATCAATAACCAGTACTTCTTCACCCGGTTGAAACGCCACTTTTGGTTTTGGTTTGTCTGCGCCCTCTTGCACACGTGCAAGAATCCTATCCACTTCTCTTTGGGTAATAGGTGATGGTTTACCCGATGAACCACCGATAAAGCCCATGACGTTATTGGTATTTTTTATTAATAACCAAGTAGGCTCTGTTAACTCCATGTTAACCAACATATAGCCAGGAAAGAACTTGCGCTCTGTTTCTTTCTTCATTCCACCCTTAAGCTCAACCACTTGCTCAGTAGGGATCATGATTTCACCAATCAGACCTTCTTCTAGCTGCTTTTCTTTAATGGCCAGATCGATAGCATCTTCAATCGACTTTTTAACTTTCGCTTCGTAGCCGCTTCTTGCGTGTATTACAAACCACTTCTTAGACATTAGAATCCTTCAGTAAAGTGTTAAAACGAGCCAATTGATTGCACACCCCAAGTGAAGAATGCATCAACAATCATCAGAAAGATGGATACAATCACAACCGCAACCATAATCATGCCAGTTGTCTTGAGCGTTTCTTCACGAGTTGGCCAAACAACCTTTCGTAATTCAATTCTTGTCTCTTTAGCAAAGTGGGTAAATCTTTCACCTTGCGAAGACTGAGTAAATACAAATGCTGCAACAACAACACCAACGAGCAAAATAAGCACCTTGTAAAGTGCAACCTGCGTCAATGGCTCTAAATAAAATAATGCAATCGATGCTATTAATATAGCAAGCGATAAAACACCATTCAATTTAACTAAGCCTTGTTTTTGATTGTCTGCGTTCTTAGCCACATCTATCCTTTAAATTTGGCAGGCAAGGAGGGACTCGAACCCCCAACCAACGGTTTTGGAGACCGCCACTCTACCAATTGAGCCACTTGCCTAAAATCATCATAAATCAGTCTCAGCATAAGCCGAGACTGACTCGTTAAAACTTATTACTGCGTAATCTT
>Ga0206678_10000353_pt1 | contig 28926 bp, 22 predicted proteins | sample M180m12015metaG_FD_155453 | JGI IMG/M metagenome (GOLD analysis project Ga0206678, IMG submission 155453) | Ammonia-oxidizing marine archaeal communities from Monterey Bay, California, United States - M1 80m 12015 | ecosystem: Environmental > Aquatic > Marine > Intertidal zone | place: USA... | reverse complement strand
CCGTTTATGTAACGACTGATAGTTGCCTGAGGAACACCTGTGACTCTCCCAAGTTCACTTTGGCTAATGTTATGTTTTTCCATTAATTGATCTAACACCCCGATAGCTCCTTGCTTTTTCAGTTTAGCGTGCGAGTAATGATAGACGTTTTTTTTTAATAATCTATACGAATTCGTATTTTTGCATAGTCGCTCACAAAATAAAGTACATAGAACCTATTGTGTCCAATAAAACGCGAATCATATGGGTAAACTTAGTTAAAAATAAGAAGCACCCAATTCGTTTTAGTTTTATCTATTAGTGAGTATTTGGTAGAGAGAGGGGAGAAGCAGGCACAAGCTATGTTCGAACGTTTAGTCGCAAGTATTTCACTGACTATCAGTACCAGTTAGTCAAACGTGAAAATTACCATTTTGTGGTTTTTTGTAGGATAGTTTTCAAGTCCTGAAAGTGGAACTTTTACGAATTTTGGTTTAGAGCGGGATAAGAAATTTGGTTTGAAAATATGAGCATAGCCGTAGCCTTGAGCGGCTAAAAAGGACAGTATGGCGTCAGTTTTGGTCTTGTCTTTTTTGACATGAAATTCTAAAACTAGCATCGGTTGATGTTTTTGCAGAGTTTCAGTTGCCCCTTGAAGAGCTCTTAGTTCATAACCTTCTACGTCTAACTTAATGAAGCTGATAGGTCGTGGTGCTTTGTTTTGCAAGTATTCATCTAAAGCCATGACAGAGAACTCAGTATTTGCTTCTGAAGGATCTGTTATTTGCGCATCGCCTAAGTTCAAATCATTTACTTTTGCTGGCAACATGTCGGTTTGGTTACTAAGCCCAAGATTAACTGCAGTAATATTGTCTGCAAGTTCAGCGTTAATTGCCAATAACTGGAAGGTTTTATGGTTGGGTTCAAAGCTGATGACTTGTTCAAAAAGGCCGGAAAAAAAGACGGCATGATTACCTATATTACCTCCAATATCTAAACAGATTTCCCGAGGGTTAGGTTCGGACATTAAAAAGGACTTTAGAGCTATTAGTTCGTTACGTTCAAAAATACCGTCGATCATTATTTTGCGCGATATGATGTCATGAGAAAAGCAGGCTACTTGGGGGTAATCCTTTACGTTTCTCTGAGCAGCTTTTTCTAGGCCAAATTTCAAAATTTGACGCATTACTATATTCATGTATCTATCATGGGCAATTTTTAAAGGTAACACAAGCTGAGGCAATCACAATATCTACTTTCTCTCCACCCTGAGGTAGAATAGCCAGCGATTCTGTTGGGTCAACTTAAATAATCAAGGTTGCTTGATACTCCAACACCCAAGATCAAGTTTAAAGCGAAATCATATAACGGTTTAATCTAATGGCATATGCAGTAAAAGAAATTTTCTACTCGTTACAGGGTGAAGGCGCGCATGCAGGAAGGCCGGCTATATTTTGTCGTTTTACTGGCTGCAATCTATGGAGTGGACACGAGAAACATCGGGCTGATGCTGTTTGCCAGTTCTGTGATACTGATTTCGTGGGCACAGATGGAGATGGTGGAGGTAGCTTTAAGAATGCTGAGGACCTAGCCAAAGCGGTTGTGAGCTATTGGCCTGACAGTATTACAGATGTTATTCACCCCTATGTTATTTGCACTGGGGGAGAGCCCTTGTTACAGCTGGATAAAGATCTAATAGAAGCTTTTCATAACGAAGGCGCAGAGGTAGCTATTGAGACGAATGGGACATTACCAGTACCCGAAGGTGTAGACTGGGTTTGTGTCAGTCCTAAATCAGGATCTACTGTAGTTGTGGAGAAGGGAGATGAAATTAAATTGGTTTATCCCCAAGAAGGTCATCAGCCCACAGATTTTGTTCATTTGAATTTCGAGCATTTTTTCCTACAACCGATGTTCGATGAAGATGAAAATGAACATGTTAAGGCAACGATAGAGTACTGTTTAACTCACCCTAGATGGAGTCTGAGTTTACAATCCCATAAGCTCTTAGGGCTGCAATAGGGAATTAAAATTGTTGGTAGCCAATCGCAATTGTGCCCACAATGAAGCAGTAATAGGAGAAGTATCTTAACTGGGCCTTACGAACAAGTTTTATCATCCATTGGCAAGCAAAGAGACCAGTAATAAAGGCAGCTAAGAATCCAGCCCATAAAATACTGACCTGATCAGTGCTAATCTGTAATCCACCATCCATAAGGTCTTTGACTATCTTCCCCAGAATAAGAGGAACCACCATCAGGAATGAAAAACTGGCTGCCTTGCTGCGATCAATACCCAGTATGACAGACGTTGAAATCGTAGCGCCTGAGCGTGAGATCCCGGGTAATATAGCAATTGCCTGGGCAACACCAATAATAATTGAGTGCCTTAATGAAACACCTGTAGTCGTATTTTTGGCTTTGTCCGCAATGATTAAAAGTATGCCAGTTACCCAAAGCATGACACCCACCAAGACTATTTGACGGTCGAATAGCACTTCGATTTCATTTGCAAAAAGGACACCCACTGCGGCCGCGGGTATCATGCTAATAAGAATCTTCAGTGAGAACTGAAATTCATCATTGTTTTTCCTCTTAAACAGACCCATAGCAATTCGAGCCACCTCCGCTCGAAATACCACGAGTGTTGCAAGAGCGGTTGCGAAATGCACAACAACAGTAAACATCATGCTTTCTTGGGGTATGCTAGTATCTCCTAGCAACGCCTTGCCGAGCTCTAGATGGCCGCTACTACTGACGGGTAAGAACTCGGTTAGCCCTTGAACTATACCTAATATTATTGCTTCTATAAGTGACAATTACATACTCCACACAACGAGTTCACCAAGGTGATTTACTAGATTAAATCATAGAAGTTTATTATACGAATAAATTATTTAGCTTTGGCGATTTCGATCCAATTTACTCATATCTCAAGGCGTCAATAGGGTCTAGGTTTGCCGCTTTGGCTGCAGGAATAATTCCAAAGATTAACCCAATGCCAGCACTGAAGCCGAATGATAAAAAGATAGCCCACCCAGGCACTGTTGCTGAAGGTAGACCAGTTAAGTTACTAATTAGCGACCCTGCTCCAAACCCTAATAAAAGCCCTATCAAGCCACCCAATAGGCATAAAAAAACAGCCTCGATTAAAAACTGTAACAAAATATCAAAGCGCGTCGCGCCTAATGCCTTTTGGATGCCGATTTCTCTAGTACGTTCAGTAACCGACACCAACATAATATTCATTATGCCAATCCCCCCGACCAAAAGAGAGATACCTACAATACCGCCCAACACTAAAGTTGTACTTCCAACGATAGCATCAAACGTATCCAGCATTTGATCAGCCGTTGCTATTTCGAAGTCATCAGCCGCATCTTTACTTAACTTATGGCTTCTACGAAGTAGGTTCTTAATGTGTTGCTTAACTTGTTCTAGTTGAGACGACTCGTCCACTTGAAGGCTAATAGTAATGTTAGGTTCTTCTGCGCCGCCAAGAAGGGCGCGCGTAGTACTAAATGGCAGTAGAATAAAATCGTCTTGGTCAAAACCAAACAACTTCCCACGTTTTTCAGCTACACCTATAATTTTGAACCATTCACCAGAAACGCCAATGTGCTGACCAATTGGATCTCCTTTGATATCTATTTTTGAAATCACAGAAGGACCCAGTACAGCTACTCTGCGTCTGCTGTTGTCATCACTACGATTGAAAAATCGACCGTCTGCAGGGTACACAGTATTTAGCTTTTGATAGGTCGAGGCGGTGCCTACTATCATTGAACTAGATGATTCCCCTTGGTAAGTAATTATCGCATTAGAACCCCACATTCTAACTGTGGGGGTTACGTGACTAACGCCGGGAACTTTGTGTTTAATTTCGAGATAGTCATCATAAGTAAGCTTTGCGCGCACTCCCTGCAATCGTTCTTTTCTTGGTGTGTATGAATCTATGTTGATAACATTAGTGCCCATCCCATCAAATTGTTGCGTGATATTAGCACTAAATCCCTGAACAACAGAGACCACAGCAATAACGGACGCGACACCAATAATAATGCCCAAAGTGGTTAAAAAGCTGCGGAAACCATGGGCAAATATAGAGTGTGCAGCAGACCGAACACCCTCTGTTAACTTGAACTTTAAATTAGACATTTGCTGAATCCTGAGCACTTTTCTTGCGCAAAGATTTATTAGACTTGTCGGACACCAAGTGCCCATCTTTGAGAGTGATGACTCGATGACAGTGGTCAGCGATGTCCTGCTCATGAGTAACCACAATAAGGGTTTGCCCCTGATGATGGAGTTGATCAAAAAGTGCCATTATCTCAACTGTCGTAGCTGAGTCCAAGTTACCGGTAGGCTCATCAGCCAATAAAATAGCTGGATCGGTGACTAGAGCCCTAGCGATAGCGACACGTTGCCGTTGTCCGCCGGATAGCTGATTAGGTAAATGCAACATGCGGTCTTGCAATCCAACGGTTGTTAGGGCTCGTTCGGCGCGTTGTTTTCTCTCTTTCAGAGGGATCCCTCTGTAGATGAGAGGCTGCATTACATTTTGTAGTGCAGACGATCTGGGCAATAAGTTAAAATTTTGAAAGATAAACCCAATTTCCTGGTTTCGAATATTTGCTAGATGAGTCTCATCTAAGCTTGCAATATCAGTGCCCTTGAGTTTGTACTCCCCTCTGGATGCATTATCTAAGCATCCTAACAGGTTCATAAGCGTGGATTTACCTGATCCAGAAGATCCTACAATGGCCATGTAGTCATTCAAGTGGATATCAAGGTCAATACCTTCCAGGGCGTAGAATTCCTCGGTACCCATTATGTAGCGCTTAGATAGGTCCCTTAACTGAATGATTGTTTCTTTTGACACTTAACTGACCTTATCTTCAATTTCATCTACAGATTGACCGTCCTCAAGCTTACTTAGGACTCTGGCTGGTCCAGTAATCACCTTATCGCCCACTTTTAGGCCAGATATTATCTCTTGCAACCTATCGTTGGAAATTCCCAATTCCACTTCACGCTTAGCTGATTTACCATCAATTAACACAAAGACATGGCTAGTAACCTCTGTTGCACTGGTGACACTAATCGATACCGAACTGTTATCCTGATCAGTTTCTGTGTTTGATGCTTCTTGTTCAATGTCTTCAAATACGACGGCCTCGATGGGAACAGCGATAGTATCGCCCTTTATTTCAGTAAATATCTCAGCACGGCAACTCATACCTGGGCGAATGTCTATATCTGATGCTGTGTCTAAAAGAATCTTTACGGTAAAACTCAGGCCCTGCCGATAGCTAGAGCGTTTGGCTGAAGTTGCAATACTCTGAACCTTACCTTTTAGAGCTTGATCAGGGTAGGCAACAGCAAAAACATCCGCATTTTGATCGATCTTAATATTAGCTATGTCAGCTTCGTCCACTAATACTTCAACGAGTATCGATGCAGGATCGGCAACGGTAATCAGATTCGATCCAGCAATATTGGTTGTGCCACTAATAGCTGTCTCACCTAACTTGATATCTACGGAGGTAGCTATGCCGGTAATTGGAGAACGAAAAACTGTCTTCTCAAGGCGTTCAAGCGCCTTATCAAGTGAGGCTTGCGCCTGTGTTAAGGACTCTTGACGCGACCGCAGATCAATTTTAGCTAATGCATATTGGTTATCAACCAGTTCAAAAGCATCCTGTCCAATCATTTCGCGCTGGTAAAGATTTTTATTTCGGCTCCATTTGGACGAAATATTCTTTAGCTCTTGTTTTTGCCTTTCGATGGCGATAGTTTGGAGGCGAACATAAGCTCGTTGCTGTTCCACATCTGCATTAAAGGTTCGAGGATCTAACCTCATTAAAACCTGATCTTTTGTTACAGAGTTACCTTCCTCGACTAACATTTCACTGACCTGACCGATGACTTCAGACCTTAGTTCGATTTGCTCTTTGTAAATTAGGGTTCCTGACGCCAATATAGAACTTTTAATGTCCTCAATTTTTGCCTCTTCAATATTGACTGATACTGAAGCACTGTTCCCTGCCTGTTTAAAGTAGGCTAGCGCTATCAATGCTAAAATAACACCAGCTATGATGAGTTTTTTCTTCATGGTAGTACTACTTCTCCCAAGTTTATTGTCGAGTGTCGCTCGAATTTTAGACGCACTGAATCAGTGCTTTGGATTCAATCTTTAATTTTACAGGACTATGAAGAGCGACCAAACACCATATATAGCCACTGAGGGTGCTACAGCCACGTAAAAAGCGCGATTAGTATTAATCCCCAACCATGACTTTAGTCCAATAGAGCATAGGTAAATAGACCATAAAGAAAATACGGTAATACTGTTCCACAAACCAAACCAATCACTTGATTTGTTGACCACAAAGCCGAATCCCGCTGGTGCGAGGTCCTCCATCGCAATCATACCCCCACTAGAGAATAGGATGACTAGAATTCCGAGCAAGGATGACGCGATAAGCGGTGTGCTGATCCACCAACTGAAGCCGTACCACCCAGTAAATGAAAGTTCATTAGGCTGAATAACTTTCGTCACCAAATTAAAATAAATCGCCGTAACGGCATTAATAACAACAAGACCAATGACGGCACCAAGGGTTGTTGACCAAGTCATGCTGGTTTTACTCATGAACTGCGCAGACGCCTCCATCTCCGCATCGCTCATGTCGCCTTGACTAAGTATTTGATCGACCAGCCAATCGAAATCGACTACTGAAAAATAGTACAAAAACATACCCGCGGAACAAGCAGAAACTAAGATAAAGGGACACCAAGCCCAATGTTTTTTGCCTTTAACAGAGTCAAAGCCTTCCATGGGAGATACTAAAATGTCTACGCATGCTTGAAATGCATTAGATACCATTGTAAAACTCCTTTTTAAATTGAATTTATGTCGATCTGGTTTTTAGGCTTTTTTGAAGCCAAAGCCTCGACATAACTTGATCACAAGCTAAGGTTTCTTATGTGTAATGTCAACACAACACTGAACCTAGTTGTTGAACTTGCGAACAAATAGCGCTGTCACTTCGTCAAAAATAGTCTCAGCATTTTAAATAGACCAATACACCTTTATTTTGGTTTAAATTCGACCAAGTAATACTATGTTGCGGTCAAATGGAATTCAACTTGTATATATCTGTTGCGGTCACGATTGCGTCAGCATATCCTCGATCACTTACAAAAATTACAATGCAATGCACACTTGAGGGAGTTAAAGATGTCGAGCTCAAATACAGATAGTTCTGCAGGAATAGCAACTGGTGGTCAACCAAAAGAAACACAAACTTTTGCGTTTTTAGCAATGACTTGCTTGTTTTTTTTCTGGGGTTTTATCACGGTCCTTAACGATATTCTGATTCCTTTTTTAAAAGAGTCGTTTGATCTTAATTATACCCAAGCGATGTTGGTACAATTTTGCTTCTTCGGTGCTTATTTTATTGTATCTCCATTTGCGGGAAGACTCATCGATAAGGTCGGATTTCAAATGGGAATCGTGATTGGTTTGCTCACTACTGCAGCAGGTTGTGTTCTTTTCTATCCGTCCGCAGATCTTCACGTGTATTCATTGTTTCTTTTCGCTTTTTTTGTGTTAGCTAGTGGGATAACGATTCTGCAGGTGGCTGCTAATCCTTATGTTGCCGCCTTAGGTCCAGAGAAGACGGCAGCGAGCCGGCTGAATTTGGCCCAGGCAGCAAATTCGCTAGGCACTACCGTTGGTCCTTTCGTAGGGGCAATGTTGATTTTAGGTGTTGTGGCTGCTGATGCATCAGCAGTGCAGATGCCTTACTTGATGATTGCTGCTGTTCTTGTTGTGGCAGCGCTTCTCTTTAGAGGGATTAAATTACCCAAGTTAGCTCACGTGGAAACAAACGAAGATGTTGCAGGGGATAGTGTCTGGAATCATCGTTCCCTTGTACTTGGTGCACTGGCTATTTTCATGTATGTGGGCGGCGAAGTGTCCATCGGGAGTTTTTTGGTTAACTACTTCGCAGAGACCTCTATAGCGGGAATGGAGATAGCTGAGGCGGGAGAGATGGTTGGTTACTACTGGGGAGCAGCTATGATCGGCCGTCTAGTTGGTGCCTTGTTAATGAACTATATTGCATCGACTAAGTATCTTGCCGCAAATGCGGTCATAGCCATTTTCATGATTGTTGTCAGTATGAACACCACTGGTGATGTAGCTATGTGGTCTATCCTGGCAGTTGGCTTCTTTAATTCGATTATGTTTCCAACTATTTTTACCCTCGCAGTTAAGGGTTTAGGGGCGATGACAAGTAAGGGCTCCGGGCTGGTTTGTCAGGGCATTGTTGGGGGTGCATTGATTCCCGTTGTTCAAGGCGTTACGGCTGACAGTATTGGCATTCAATTAAGCTTCATCGTCCCAATGCTCTGCTACGTTTACATCGGTTGGTATGCTTTGAAGGGCGCAGATCAGTCTTAAAAAGATTAAAAGCGAGACACAAAGATGGCAGCCTAGGGTTTTTGCGGTTGCCATATTATCTTTTTCTCGTCTAAATTCCGTATAGGGTATGCGATTATTACGTGAAGTTTACTCGTTTATGAGTTAGAGTCAGACACTGAGTTCTTTAGTATTAGAGATGGAAGAGAAAAAAGGTATCGGAAGGGGTTCGACTTATGTCCAATGTAAGAAACTGTGACTTCATCAAGACAGCTGCGCTGTTATTGGTTTTAATGTTTTCGGCTGGTTACGCGACCGCGCAGGTCCAAACTGTGACTGGAAGTCTTTCGGTTGGTGAGATTTCCGCCGGCCAAAGCACTAATTTAACAGTTACCTACCAAGCGACCGACGATGCAAAGGTAACCGGTTTGGGACTGAGATTGCACTATGACAGTTCTGTCCTTGAAATGGGGGATTATACGGATAGGCTTCGAGAAAGTGCCCAGCCATTTCAGATTAAAAACGATACCAATGACTTTGATGAAGATCCCAGTACTGATAAATATTTCTTAACATCCTGGGCCGATACCAGTGGTGATGGTTGGCCTTATGATGCGGCTCAGCCAGCTACCCTTTATAGTGTTCCATTAACTGCAATAAGCGGCTTCAATGGTAGTACTTTAAAATTCACTGCGTCCTCGACAGCTGCGGGTTATACGCTCTCAGCAGAAAATGTCACGATTAACAAAATTCCAGGCACGGTGTCTACACTCTCGAGCTTGACAGCGTCCTATACTTTAAATGGCACTGACACAGACATTACGCTCTCTCCGGCATTTGATTCAGCAACAACAGAATACTCTGCAACCGTTGCTTACCCAGTAACCTCAGCTTCTGTTATTCCAGTATTGACCGATAGCTACGCAACGATTAATAGTTACACTGCAAATGGCGATGCAGTGACTAACAACACGTTTGACCTCGCTGTTGGCAGTAATTCGGCAGATATTGCGGTGCTTGCTGAAGATGGAACTGGGACTACAACTTATTCTGTTAGTCTTTCACGAGCAGAAGCAATGGCAATCACGGTCGCTACGCCTGCCGTTATTACCACTGCAAACCAGGCCGCCTATGATGTTTCTGGAACCTGTAATTCAACTGGAGTTTCTGTTGCCGTCACTTTAACTGCAGGGTCAGCGACTGCAACTGCTGAAGCAGCAGATTGCACTGATAGTGCTTGGACGACCTCTGTCGATGCCAGTGCTCTTGCTGATGGAAGTATTGCGATCTCGGCTGTGGGTTCAACCTCGTTAGAGACGAGCACAGTAACTGCGTCTGTGAACAAAGACACCACAGGTCCTTCTGTTAGTGTCCCCGCTGATATTAGTGTGGCAGCGACAGATGCCAATGGAACATCATCAACCGATGCAGCAATCTCTGCGTTTTTACTGGGTGCTACTGCAAGCGATGCGACTGATGGTAATGTTTCGGTAACTAACGATGCTCCAGATATCTTCCCGATTGGTTCTACAACAGTGACCTTCACTGCAGTAGACTCTCTTGGCAATGTGGGTTCAAACTCGGCCACAGTGACTGTGGAAGATCAAACAGCGCCAGTAGTAACGGCACCAGCTGCTACCACTGTTGCAGCTACAGACGCAAACGGTACGGCAAAAACTGATACATCTATTGTCGCTTTCTTGGATGCCGCCACAGCAACGGACAATGTAGATACGAATTTAACTATCACTAATAATGCACCAGATGTTTTCCCCATAGGGCCCACAACGGTAACCTTTAGTACTACTGACTCGTCTGGTCTTACTGGTTCTGCAACTGCAGTGTTGACAGTGGCGGATCAGACTGCGCCAGTCATTACTGTGCCAGCTTCAATTACAGTAGCTGCAACTGATGCTGATGGAACTTCGTCTACCGATGCGGCCATAGCCGCATTCTTGTCCGGTGCTTCGGCTACAGACAACGTGGATGAATCGTCAGCAGTCACTAATGATGGTCTGGCTGTATTCCCACTTGGTGAAACAACGGTTACCTTTAGTTCGACTGATGCTGCAGGCAATATTGGGTCTGCCTCTGCAATAGTCAACGTGACTGATCAGACAGCTCCGGTTATCACCGCTCCCGCTGATGGAACGATTGCGGCCACTGATGCTAGTGGAACGGCTGCGACAGATGCAGCGGTTGTTGCTTGGATCGCAAGTGCCGTGGCTACCGATAACGTAGACAGTGATTTAACGATTATCAATGATGCTCCAGAGACCCTCCCACTGGGTGCTACAGTGGTTACATTCACTGTTACCGATGCGGCCGGAAACACGTCGAGTGCTACCGCTACAGCTACTGTGGCTGATACGACTGCGCCAGAGATCACTGCGCCTGGAACGTTTGTGGTACTCGGAACAGAAGAAGGCTTGTCGGCAGACAATTCAGAAATCGTAGCGATGATTGCTGGAGTCACTGCGACTGACAATGTCGATGGTGCTATAACATCCATCTCTAATGACGCGCCAACAGATTTGTTCCTGTTTGGAGAAACAACAGTGACCTTCTCTGCGACTGATGCTGCGGGCAATACAGCGACAGCACAGACTATTGTTAACGTTAGCCTCGATGTTGTCGATCCTGAACTGACAGTGCCTGACTCTATTAGTATCAATGTTGATATGCCAAGCAATGTTGTTGCCTTGAGCGATGATGTGATTGTTGATTTCTTGGCAGCTGCGACCGCAACGGATAACAAAGATGGTGATTTGACAGCGAATATCGCTAACGATGCGCCTGATGAGTTTGAAGTGGGAGAGACCGTAGTAACGTTCTCAGTGAGTGATGCTGCGGGTAATACAGCTACGGATACATCCAGTGTTACGTTGGTCGTGTTGGATACAGATAATGATGGTCTTCCTGATTTTTATGAGGAACAGAACGGATTGGATCCCAATGATGCCTCAGATGCGGAAGGTGACCTAGATGGCGATGGCATCAGTAACCTTGATGAGTATCTCGATGGCACAGACCCAACTAAGGATGAGTTGCCGCCTGTGCTAACTATCCCAGCGGATATCAGTATGGCTGCCAAGGGTAGAATGACAGACGTTAGCTTAGGTGAAGCCACAGCCACTGATCAAAAAGACGGGGCGTTGACGCCAACCGCTAGTCAGACTGGACCATTCGAATCTGGCTCATATCAGATTACTTGGACAGTGTCTGATGCTGCTGGCAACGTCTCTACTGCGGTACAGCAATTAGAAATCATGCCTTTGGCTAACCTCACTCCTTCATCTGTTACTGTTGAAGGTGCTAGTGTTGAGGTGACCGTGCAGTTAAGCGGTTCTGCTGCTGCGTATCCAGTAACAGTTCCGTTAACTATTAGCGGTTCAGCGACAGCTGAAGACTTCTCTATTGCTGAGTCGATCGTGATTAGCGAAGGGACCACGGGAATGGTAACCATGACAGTGGCGGCAGATAGCGAAGCTGAAACTGCTGAAGATGTCGTCATTACTCTGGGGGATATTACCAACGCAGTGGCCGGTTCCGCATCTGAACGAACCGTAACGATTACTGAAGATAATGTTGCTCCGGAGCTTACGCTGACAGTAACTCAAGGTAACAACACCGGTCGAATTGTTGCTGCTGACGGTGGTACGGTGACAGTTACGGCAATCTATAGCGATCTAAATTCAGCTGATACTCATACTCTGGCTTGGGCTGCGGCCGTTAGTGATTTGCCAAGTGTAGTAATCGATGGCGCGGTTGCCACGTTCGATCCAAGTACATTGGGTGACACTATGATTAGCGCCGACGCTACTGTTACAGATAGTGGCGCTGACGCTCTAGCTACAGATGCTTCAGCCACTATTAAAGTACTGGCAACAGCGCCAGTACTAGGTGATACCGATAGCGATGGAGACGGAATTTCAGATGCCGATGAAGGTTATGGTGATAGTGATAATGACGGTATCCCTGATTATCAGGACAATATAGTAGAGTCTTACTTAGCGCCAATTGGTGATAGCGGTCAGGTTGTAGAGACTTCATTCGGAACAACTATCGTATTAGGTGATGTGGCACTGAGTGGCGGCAATAACGAAATAGGTGTTGTCGAAGAAGACGTCGGTACAGCTGACGCCGACTATAGCTATTTGGGTGGTCTAGCTGACTTTGAGGTTTCAGGCGGTCAGGCGGGTGCGTCTTATAATGTTGTTATACCATTAAGTGTAGCTGTCCCAGCTAATGCATCTGTGAGAAAATTTATTGATGCCAACGTAGGCTGGCAAGACTTCGTTCTTGACGCCAACAACGCTGTGAGTTCTGCAACTTCGGCTAGTGGAAGTTGTCCTCAACCAGGTAATGGGGATTACACTGATGGTTTGACAGTAGGCGCAAATTGCCTCCAGTTACTTATCGAAGACGGTGGTGCTAATGACGCTGATGGTGTAGCAGATGGCACAGTCACTGACCCAAGTGGTATTGCCACTCTGTATTTTGGTCCTCCAAGTACTGACAGTACTATTAGTATTGATGTTACTGAGCTAAAAGCAGGCGGTTCCGAAACAGGCCAGATCACTGTGACTGCTGTTGATTCAGACGGCCGTATGCTTGAAGGCATGAGTGTCACAGGAACTGCTAGTCTGTCCGATGCAACAGTTGGTAGCTTTACTGAAAGTGGCGAAGGTGTCTATACAGCTACACTGACACCTGGAAGTACTGGTGGTGAGTTAACAGTGACCGCCACTATTAGTGATGGCACTGACTCTGCATCGATTACATCAACAGCTATCACGGTGAAGAAGAAGTCCGGTGGTGGTTGTACTGTAGGTGATGGACAGTCAACAGATTCTTCATTGATATTATTGCTTCTAGCGAGCCTGATGCTCTTTGCACGACGTCGGTTTACTAAAGCGTAAATAATGTCTTAAAAGTAGTAAATAAAAAGGCCAATCAGTTATCTGATTGGCCTTTTTTCTAAGAGATGAGTCAAGAGCAGTTGGGTGTTTGGGTCGCACTATTTTGTATAGGATCTAGAATTAACCGAGAAACATTGTTGAACCTAAAAGGGGCGTCAGTGATTCACACGCTTTTGCTGTGGGTCTTTGTAGTTCTAGCAACCTCACTGATGGTTCTGAACTTCGTTTAGCGTTTAGTCTTCATCATTTCACTGGCGTTTTGCAAACATGACCTCTAACTCTTCTAATGTCTTTCCCTTAGTTTCAGGTAACAGCCATGCAACTAACACCAGACCTATGATGGCAAACACACAGTATGAAAAGAAGGTTAATGCTGCACCGAAAACACTCAGTTCAACAGGAAAGAACAATTGCACACAAAAGCTCACTAAGCTATTAATCATGCCAACAAAAGAGATGGCTACACCGCGCAATTGATTAGGAAATATCTCTGCAAAGAGCGCCCACATTACTGGGCCCAAAGACATAGCAAATGAGGCAACAAAGCCAACAATACCTATGAGAATAAGCACTGCATTCATCGTTGTGGAGGACTTAATAAACTGACTTTCAAACTCTCTTGTAGCACTGGTACCAATAGAGTTCGACAGAGCGGCTTTAAACTCAACATCACTTTGGTAAACAACGCCGAGCATATTATCAAGATCGGAAGTATCAAAACGCTCTTCTATATTCTCGATCTGCTGAATTTCAAACAAACCTTCAGGTGTTAGTTCATAGGTAGCCTGTGAGAAGCCATAAGTACAAACCGCCATACTAATGGCAATACCTGACAAACCGACTAAGAGAAGAGGTCTTCGGCCCCAGCGATCAATCAAAGCGATGGCGACCAAGGTAAATACAACGTTAATAAGCCCGATCAATGCTGCCTGTGCAAAGGCAGCATCAGTGCCAATACCGCTCTGTTCAAAAATCGTTGGCGCATAAAAGAAAATAGCATTGATGCCGGTAATTTGTTGAACTATGCCCACAATGATGCCCACAATTAGGGCAAGCCGCATTCTTGGTCCAAAAATACCTTTTAGTCGGCGCCATAGAGACTCACTTTCGACATCATGACCATCGCGGATTAATTGAATTTCAGTATCAATGGCATCACTAGGTAATAGTTTTTCCATGACCTCTCTAGCTTCTTCTTCTCGCCCCTTCGTGATTAACCAGCGAGGGCTGTCGGGGATTAGGAAAAGACCTAAAAAGAAAATTACAGCAGGAATAATCTCAACACCCAACATCCAACGCCAGGTATTGGCATCCACACCCCAATCAGTTACCCAGCTAGCGTCAGATTCGCTGGCGCCCAAAATGTAATAGTTGGCAAAGTAAGCCGCAGATAAACCGATAACAATATTAAGCTGGTTAATAGAGACCAATTTCCCTCGTAGTCGCGCCGGAGCAATTTCGGCAATATACATTGGAGCTATCATTAGAGAAGTAAAGGCTAAGCCACCAATGGCGCGAGCAGTCACCAACATCATGTAAGAGGTCGCGAATGCTGAAGCAAGGGCCGAAAGCAAATATAAAAAGGCAATGACCAATAAGACTTTTTTACGGCCTAAAGCATCACTTAAAGGACCGATTACCATCGTGCCGAAGACACCAGACAGAGTCGGTGCTGCAACGACAAACCCAGACTGAATGGGGGTTAGATCAAACTCGACACTCACAAATCCAACGACACCTGAAATCACCGAGGCATCAAAGCCAAATACAAAGCCGCCGAGCGATACAACGGTTGCACAATAAAGTGCATAGAGAGTACGGTTTTCCATTACAGTTATTCCTTAGATGAGCCCTAAATTATTGTTATTACGCAAACTAAAATTGCATTTTTATATTTTCTATGTGCCGTTGAAATGCTTGACTGTCTTCCCAACTGACGACAGAGGGGCGTAACTGGCCGGAGAGAATCTCATAGCTTACCTGTTCAATTTGATGATTAAAACCTTGATGCTCACGATCTTCAATAATACGGTCAATACACTCATGCCCTTTGTAAAGCTTAGCCTCTCTAGCTTCCCAGTAGTCAGCAATAGTGATCGTGCCTTCGGTGCCAATTAAGGTCAGGTAATTATTTAACTTACAACGAAATGAGGTGGTTAATTGAGCAGTGGCGGCATTCGAACCATAGGTATTGAGTATTACCACATCATCCTCAACACCATTATCCGCCCTGTGATGCCAAACAGACTGCGAACTCGGATCTTTCTGCAGAAAAAGCCATGCCATTGCGATAGGGTAGATCCCCATTTCTAACAAGCAACCTCCGGCAAGCTGATTGTTGTATTCGCGCAAATTGGGGTCATAGGGAAGGGGGAAGCCAAAATCAGCTTTAACATGGCACAGTTGGCCTATTCGCCCCTCATCAACCCATCGCTTTGCTTTCTGAATCACGGGCATGAAGTAGGTCCACATACCCTCCATAAAATATCGGCCTTGCTGCTTAGCAACGGTAATCACATCCTCTAATTCGGCGCCTGTTACGGTCGCTGGTTTTTCACAGAGTACATGTTTGCCTGCATTCAACGCTGCAATAGATTGGTCTCTGTGGTGACTATGGGGTGTGGCAATATATACCGCATCAATGGCTGGGTCCGCAAGCATCGCGGCATAACTGCCATAATAGTTAGGAATAGAAAATTCCTCAGCAAAGACCTTAGCGGGATCTACTTGGCGAGAGGCGATTCCTTGAAGTGAAGCATGGCCAGCATATTGAATATCTGTGGCAAACGTTCGTGCAATACGTCCTGCGCCAATAATCCCCCACTTTATAGTTTTCTTCTGAGAGTCAATCATGCCCTGCGTTCTTCAATAACAGTATTGGTAGAAAACTGATAACGCATGTTCCGATAAACGCAGGTATCAGTGATGTCTTCAGGGGTATTACTTGGGCAGCAACGATAGTTGGTCGATACGCGATAGGGCCCATGAACGGGCATAACCCTATGCCAAAGATGCCCATGCACTAAGATTAGTGTGCCTTTTTTTGGTCTGAGTACAACCTGGTCAGGCAAGTCTTCATTAATATCTCCTACACTAATTACACCGCCTTTGTGGGTTCCAGGCACAACCAAGGTCTCACCACCGACATCTTGACCAATATCCATTGTGTATACCAAGCGGTTTAAATTAAATTGTGACTTATCTTCTGGGGGACAATCTTGATGCCATGCCTGCCCTTGAGAGCCTTTTTTACTATACATCACCATGCTGTAAAGCGATGACCAGCCACTGCCCAAAATAGCGGATGTTAAATCTTTAAGTCGTGGGTCTTGTTCCGCTATATCAAATACATTGAGGCCGTCTAATTGGGGGAACCAAGGAATGACATCGGTATTAGACTTTTCTAAAAATTCGGCATTATGGTGGTAATCTGGATCTTCACCAAACTGATTCAAAATGAGAGCATGGTATTGGTCCATCAGAACCTGGTCGAAGAAGTTGTCAATTGACAGATAGCCTTGCTGCCAAAATTCTTTTGCGAGAGATTCGTTAGTCAAAATTTCAAGTACTCAGATTCTAGTTGGAACGCCTGACTATACTGGATTGATCCCACAATTTCTTGCCACTGGCGCTGATATTTTTAGTTTAGCCTCTGATAGATGGAAGGATTATAGCTAAGGTACTGAGAAATATGGTGGCTACGGGTGGACTTGAACCACCGACCCCAGCATTATGAATGCTGTGCTCTAACCAGCTGAGCTACGTAGCCGTCGATTTTAAGTGGGCCAGATAGACCCCTTATTCGGGAGGCGAGAAGTTACACTCGCGGTCGCTTATAGTCAAGTCTCAAAGCACCTTTTTTAGTATAATTTATTGCTCTGAATAGGGTACTGCAATAGGATAGACCCTCGGTTTTGCTGGACTATCCCAAATGAGGGTAAATCGAGGGTCTTTTTAGAGTCTTAATCGAAAAATAATCAATAATAAAGATACACATCATCACCTAAATTCAAAGATGGGGAGTAAAGATTTTGCAAGGATCAGAGCCAAGTCAAGACCAAGCCGCGGTCGCTATTACCACACAACAATCAGGGTTTTACGAAGGCTTTAATCGAGTCGTTGCAGTGGTTCCAAAATTACTTATTAGCGCCCTTATTGTGTGGGTGGGTTTATCTCCATCGGCCGCCGGGGAAGTTCTTTTGGAAGTACAAAATTGGTCGACGCACAATTTCGGTGGCTGGTATGTCTACGTCACAGCGTTTTACACCATTGTTTGTTTAGGGCTTGGGCTTTGGCCTCGCACGGCACACGTGAAACTAGGTAAAGCTGACGAAACCCCTGAATTTAGCATGTTTACATGGTTATCGATGATGTTCGGTGCGGGTATTGGTATTGGCATGTTGACCTATTCTACCGCTGAGCCTATTTTTCATTTCGCCAACAACCCAGATACCATTAAAGGCCTGACCGATGGGTTAGATGAAAATAATGTTCGCAATGCCTATAAGTGGGCCATGCTGCACTACGGATTTACCCCCTGGGCATGTTATGGCGTGGTTGGCATTTCCCTTGGTTATTTGTCCTATAACCGTGGTTTGCCACTGACTATTCGCAGTGCGCTTCAGCCACTATTTGGCCGAGCTATGTCTGGTAATGCAGGACATCTGGTAGACATCGTGGCAATCTTAGCAACAATCGTAGGGTTGAGCGTCACCATTGGGTATGGAGTGTCTCAATTTGCCTCTGGTCTATTTAATATCAGCGGCGCTGACTGGCTTGTCGGGGAGGGTGGTAAGCCAACCTTACTGGCCCAACTAGTTGGTTTAACACTCATTGTCAGTGCCTCTTGCCTGTCTGCCATGTCAGGATTACAGCGGGGGATTAAATGGCTGTCCAATATCAACATGAGCCTGTCAGTGTTTTTAATCGCATTTTTTGTATTGTTTGGCGCTACCTTCTTTGCTCTCCAGACCTTCGTCTACACTATTTGGGATTATTTGATTGCGCTACCAGCTATGTCTACAACTGTATGGACAGATAATGGCGCCGAGCCCTCAGGTGCTTTGCAGAGTTGGCAAGGCGCATGGACCATCTTTTACTGGGCATGGTGGATAGCGTTTGCACCCTTTGTTGGATTGTTCTTAGCCCGGGTATCCCGTGGCAGAACCATCAGGGAATATGTCATCGGTGCGATGATTATTCCGTCCCTCATTTGTCTAGTTTGGTTCACCTTTATTGGTGCCACGGCTATTGATTTAGAATTGTCTGGTGTAGCCCAAGGATCGATAGTCAATGCAGACATTTCTGCGCAGCTGTTCAAAACCATCAACTTAATTCTTTCTCCAGAACTCGCAGTGGCACTATCAGTGGTTATTGTGGTTTTGTTATTGACGTTTTTAGTGACCTCAGCAGACTCAGGTATTTTGATCATTAATACCTTGGCGTCTGGAGGTAATCAAAGCCAAAAGAAAACTAAACATGTGGTTATTTGGGGTGTATTGTTCTCGGTGCTGATTGGCGTTTTGTTGGCAGCTGGAGGAATGGATGCATTGCGTTCAGTTATGATTATTGGCGCCTTACCATTTTCTATTGTTATGGCCCTTATGGCAATTTCGCTGGTCAAGACGCTGTTAAATGAGTATCAATCAAGCGATTAAAGATCGACCAAACTTGAGTTACTTATATTATGGCATATATAATGCCAATTAAACCTGAAGATGACAACACGGAGTAAATAATGAGAGAAGCAGTTATCGTATCAACAGCACGCACAGCGCTAACCAAAGCGGCTCGTGGCGCCTTTAATAATACCCATGGCATCAAGCTAGCAGCGCATTCTATCGAGCATGCAATAGCACGTGCAGGCATAGATCCTGCTGAAGTTGATGATGTAATCCTGGGTAATGCTGCCCAATCAGGCACCACCGGCTTTAATATAGCTCGAAACGCAGCATTAGCTGCGGGGTGCCCTGTTACTACATCGGGCACGAGTGTTAATCGCTTTTGTTCATCAGGGTTACAAACCTTGGCCATGGGCGCTGGGCGCATTATTGCCGAGGGCGTAGACGTAATGGTCACCGGTGGTGTTGAAAGTATATCTTTGCCCGGTACCAGTGATGTTAAGGAATCTGTCGAACCTGAGCTGTATGGCAAGTATCCAGGGCTCTGGTATCCGATGATCAAGACCGCAGATATTGTTGCTGATCGTTATAGCATCTCACGTGAAGCACAGGATGAATATTCATTGATCAGTCAGCAGCGAACAGCCGCCGGTCAAGAGGCAGGTGCCTTTGATGATGAAATCGTCCCCATGAATACCATCATGAAAGTTAAAAACAAAGAAACTGGCGAGATCACTGAGCACGCTGCAGTGGCTGAAAAGGATGATTGTAATCGTCCTTCAACAACTATTGAGGGCTTAGCCAGTCTTAACCCAATTATGGGTGAAGATGCCTTCATTACCGCGGGTAATGCCTCTCAATTGTCTGACGGCTCATCCGCACAGGTATTAATGGAGAGGTCAGAAGCAGAGCGACGCGGTCTAGATATTCTTGGGACCTTCCGTGGTTTTGCAGTGGGTGGTTGTGAGCCCGATGAAATGGGTATTGGGCCAGTTGTTGCAGTGCCTAAATTACTCAAGGCAACCGGCTTATCAATGGATGACATTGATCTATGGGAGCTTAACGAAGCGTTTGCCTGTCAGGTTATCTACAGCCGCGATATTCTCGGCATCCCAATGGATAAGCTCAATGTCAACGGTGGGTCTATCTCTATTGGTCATCCCTTTGGAATGACTGGTTCACGTATGGTTGGCCACCTTTTAATTGAAGGCCGTCGCCGCAAAGCTAAGTATGGTGTTGTTACCATGTGCATTGGTGGTGGCATGGGTGCAGCAGGGTTGTTCGAGATTAACTCTTAATAGGATTGATCTAAAAGCAATTCACGTAATAATGAAAAGCCCGGCTACGCAATTCGCAGCCGGGCTTTTTTGTATCGATGGGTAGCTAAATAGTGAGCACTGATTACTATGCGGTACCTGACTCTACAATACGTTTCATGTCAGTCATGTAGCCGCGCAGTTCGTGGCCAATAATTTCTACATCGTGGTCGCGAATGGCATCGTTGACTTCAATTAAACGAATGTTGTCTACGGCATTTGAGGGATCATTTAAACCGCCGCCTAGGTCTTCTAGAGTTAATGCATCAGCATGTGCTTGTAGCAGTGGCACAGCGGCATGAGTAAACAGGTAGTTGCCGTATTCAGCAGTATCAGAGATCACCACATTCATTTCGTACAATTTATTGCGAGCAATGCAGTTGGCGATTAACGGGGTTTCGTGTAGTGACTCGTAGTAGGCAGACTCTTCAATAATGCCTGAGGCAACCATGGTGTCAAAGGCTAGCTCAACGCCGGCTTTGATCATGGCGACTAAATAAATACCTTTATCGTAGTACTCTTGCTCGGTTATCTCAGTATCGCAGTCTGGGGCTTGCTCAAAAGTGGTCTCTGCGGTCTGGGCGCGCCACTTTAAAAGGTTGGCATCGTCTTTACCCCAGTCAATCATCATGGTGCGAGAGAACTCACCTTCAATAATATCGTCCATATGTTTTTGGAACAACGGCGCTAAGATAGCCTTTAGCTCTTCAGCCATGTCGAATGCTCTGATTTTGGCGGGATTGCTCAAACGGTCCATCATATTGGTAATGCCGCCGTGCTTGAGCCCTTCGGTGACTGTTTCCCAGCCGTACTGAATCAGCTTGCGAGCATAAGCTGCATCAACACCCAAATTGAGTAATTGTTGGTGGCCCAAGATAGCGCCGGTTTGCAACATGCCGCAAAGAATAGTTTGTTCGCCCATTAAGTCAGACTTAACTTCGGCAATAAAAGAGGACTCCAGTACGCCGGCTCGATCACCACCGGTCGCTGAGGCGTAAGCCTTCGCAATGGTGTGGCCGTTACCCTGGGGGTCATTTTCGGGGTGTACAGCAATGAGTGTAGGTACGCCAAAACCACGCTTGTACTCTTCACGCACTTCAGTGCCGGGGCACTTAGGGGCAACCATAATTACGGTTAGGTCATCGCGAATCTGCATCCCTTCTTCAACAATGTTAAAGCCATGGGAGTAAGCAAGGGTCGCACCCTGCTTCATTAGGGGCATGACCGCAGTCACTGCGGCAGTATGTTGCTTGTCGGGGGTTAAGTTAAGTACTAAGTCAGCAGCAGGAACAAGCTCTTCTGCTGTGCCAACGGTAAATCCATTTTCAGATGCCCACTGAAAGGACTGCCGCTTTTCAGCAATGGCTTGCTCGCGCAGGGCGTAAGAAATATTTAAGCCGGAGTCACGCATGTTAAGACCTTGATTGAGTCCTTGGGCTCCACAGCCAATAATGACAATGTTCCAACCTTTAATATACTCGCAACCCTCAGTAAATTCGCCGCGGTCCATGAATCGACACTTCCCTAGTTGACTCAGTTTATTGCTGAGGCTAAGAGTATTAAAATAATTTGCCATTGTTGTTCTCCAATTATCGCTGTGCGGGTAGTTTAAAATTAGGTGCCATCTGTTTATTAGTCGATGAGCGCGCGCAGTGTACCTAAATAAAAGTATTGCTGAAAACGATATGTATTCAATATAACGTTGCATATTTTGCAATAACGATAAATGTTCAGTACTATCTGCCTATGGATATCCGATCATTGACTCTTTTTCAGCACCTTGCCAACACCCTGCACTTTGGCAAGACCGCTGCTACTTGCCATGTTAGCCCTTCAACGTTAAGTCGTGCGATTCAGAGGCTTGAGGAGCAGTTAGGCAGCCAACTTTTGATACGCGACAATCGCTCTGTGATATTAACAGCTGAGGGAAAAAAGTTATTAGCCTACGCTGACCATCAAATTGAGCAATATGAATCACTCAAGTTGTCTCTTAATGAGGCACAACAACAGTTATCAGGGTCCCTGAATATTTATTGCTCAGTGACGGCTTCTTACGCCTATTTGCCGCCGCTACTTGAAAAGTTTAGACAGGCACACCCAAAGGTTGAGATTAACTTAGACACAGGTGATGCTGCGGATGGTATTGATCAAATTAGAGGCAAGCGCGTGGACTTGGCTATCGCCGCAAGACCAGATGATTTACCCACGAGCATTTATTTTCAAACCATTGCGTCAGTTCCCTTAGCCGTTGTGGTACCCACCATGAATTGTGCAGTTAAAAAGGCCCTTCAGTCTGATTCAATTGAATGGGAAACTGTGCCTATTATTATGCCCGAACATGGTGTTGCCAGAAAACGCTTTGAACAGTGGTTTCGACAGAAACACGCTGGGCGACCCAATGTCTATGCGCAGGTGTCGGGGCAGGAGGCGTTGGTGAGTATGGTTGCCCTAGGCTTTGGTATAGGTTTGTCGCCAATCGTAGTGGCCGATAATAGTCCGGTGAAAGATCTTGTAGACTTACTGCCCGATACTCAAATTCAACCCTTCGATTTAGGGCTTTGTTGTTTTAAGCGAAATTTAAGGGACCCCTTGGTGGCTGCATTTTTGTCCATGGCACCTAATGAGTCGCCTCAATAACTAGCCACTTCATTAGTAAAGATACCTTCATCAGGCACAACACCCAAGCCTGGACCTTTAGGCAGTTTAATGTGGCCACCTTCAATCTTGATGCCGTTGTTGGAGTCGTAGTGCCCTTCAATATAGGGCTGCGCTAACCAGGTTCCTTCAAAAAGTGTTGGTTTAATGGTTGCACCCATATGAACACAGGCCGCAGCAATAATATCGCCACCCCAGGCATCATCGCAGGTGTGAGGCAAATTGCGCGCCTCACAGATGCCACTAAACAGACTCATAGGCTGCAGGCCACCAATGCGAGTTAACTTCATGCCAAAACCATCGGCGATACCCGATCCAATGGCACTCATAACCGTATTAATATTGACGCCACTTTCATCAATATAAATTGGGTGAAAGAGTTGTTGGCGAATGGCTGAAATCTCTTCGAGAGTGTCGCAGGGTTGTTCGAAAACAAAGGGAATATGTTTGCACTCACTACTCAAACGCAGCGCATCTCGGCTGGTTAAACCGCGATTACCGTCCACCGCTAGACGCATTTTAGAGCCAACGCTTTCCCATACTTTGTGGATCACCTCTATATCAATATCAACGGGCCGGCCACCAATCTTGATTTGAAAGCGGGGGTAACCTTCGATACTTTTTTCTATGGCTAATCTTGCAATTTCATCTGCTGGGCCCACTGCGGTTGCGTAATAAGAGGGGATGTTGTTGGTCTCAGCTCCACCAAGAAGATCTGCTACTGACAGACCAGTTTTTTTACCCAGCAAATCATAGGCGGCAATATCAATCGCAGCTTTGGCATAATTGTGTCCATTGAGGAGTCTATCCATCCTTCGGTGCAGTAACCTTGGCTGCGCAGGGTTTTGACCGATTAATCCTGGAGCCATTTCCATTAAGGCAGCTCGGGCTCCTGCGGCATGACTTGGGGCGTAGGTTGGCCCAACAGGGCAGGTTTCTCCCCAGCCGATCAAACCACAGTCAGACACTAGTTTTATCATGGTCGTATCTAAGCAGTCGACGTTGGCATTGGCCATTTTGTAGGGACCATTTTTAACAGGCAGGTCATACTGATAAATAAAGATTTTAGAAATTTTCATCAGAGTATCTCGTTTTTATAGTAACTAGTCCTATCCTATTAGGCCGCTGTATAGCCGCCATCCAAGGCCATTATTTCGCCGGTAATATGTTTCTCTTGGCATAAAAACACCACCGCTCGCGCAACCTCTTGGGGCTCTGCGATAGAGCCAATGGGAATAGAAGCAACATTGCGTTCCACAACGCTGCTGTCGGTGGTTCCATCTGTATGCTTTGAGTACAGCATAGGAGAATTAATTGCCCCGGGAGCGACTGCATTGACGTTAATGTGTTTTGGTGCAAGTTCTAGTGCCATGGTTTTGGTGAGCATATTAACCGCACCCTTGCTGGCGCAATAGGCCGCGAGCCCAGCTGAACCAACACTACCACAGGTTGATGAAATGTTAACAATAGCACCACCTTCCGCCATCTGGTTGGCTGCGGCTCGACTAAAGTAAAATACGCCATTAACATTAATATCAAAGACGTCTTGCCACTGTTCATCATTGGTTTCACAGCTATTACCACGAAAAATCGTTCCTGCATTGTTAATAAGCACATCAATCGTGGAGCCTAAAGAATCCTTTGCGTAGGCTACGGCCGCATTGGCAAAGGCTGAATGCCGAACGTCACCGGCAAAGCTGTGGGCTCGAACATCAAATTGCTCGGTGAGCATTTCACAGGCATGCGTTAATTTTTCAGGGTTACGGCCAATAAGTAGTAGCTGAGCACCTAGTCGTGCAAAGTGTATGGCGCATTCAAGTCCGACGCCGCTGGCGCCGCCGGTGATGAGCACCAATTTGTTTTGCAAATCTCTTGGTGATCCAGGGGTGTCCATATCAGTTGTCATAGGGCCTCACAATTTTGGTAGTGGTAACTTGGCTAAGCGACCGCCATCGCAGATAATTTCTTGACCAGTAATAAAGCTAGCTTCAGTGCTTGCTAACCAAAATACGGTATTGGCAACATCTTCTGGTGTACCTAATCGGCCTGCGGGATGAAGAGATTCAATCTCTGCATCCACTGTCTCTCGATCTGGGTACTGAGCTAAAAATTGTTGGTTAAATGGTGTGTTGATCCAGCCCGGTGCTACGGAATTACATCGAATACCGTAAGGGCCATATTCCAATGCTGTGTTGTGAGTAAAACCAGCAACCGCAGCTTTAGAGGCAGCATACACAGCGTGCAGAGGGTTAGCTCCTAAACCTTCAATGGAGCTAATGTTGACAATGCTTGGGGCCTGAGCAGCCGGTTTTTTCATTAATCGAAGGGCGTGTTTGGTCGTTAAAAAAGTGCCTTTAATATTGATGTCCATAACACGATTCCATTGTTGCTCAGTGGTATCTTGAATGGGGGTTTCAACACAGATGCCAGCGTTGTTGACTAATACATCAAGATGGCCAAACTCTTTTTCAACCTGATCCATCATTGCTGTAACACTTGCTTCACTAGAAACGTCAGTGACAATAAAATTAAGGGATTCGTCTTGTGGTGATTTCAGGTCTGCACAGATCACCGTTGCACCGTTTTGTTTAAAGCGCTGAGCTATGCTTAAGCCTATATTTTGAGAGCCTCCGGTGACGATAACAATTCGTTTAGACGACATTTTTATACCTTGTCCTCTGTAAAGGCCACCACTTGATTACGTTGTTCTCCGAGGCTTTCGATTCGCGCCGACATAACATCACCCGGCTTTAAATAGACTTGTGGTTTCATGCCGTAGCCAACACCTGGGGGTGTGCCGGTCATCATGACATCCCCCGGTTGCCAGCTTACATAGCGGGATATAATGGAAATCAGCTCCGCAATGCTATACATCATGTCTGAGGTGCTACTGTGTTGCATGGTTTTGCCATTGACTTGTAGAGAGATCTCTAAGTTATTAGGGTCACTAATCTCATCGCTAGTGACTAACCAAGGACCGAGGGGCTTTAATGTGTCAGCGCTCTTGCCCTTAGTCCATTGGGTGCCGCGTTCTAATTGAAAGATGCGTTCAGACACATCATTACTCACGCAAAAACCTGCGACGTAATCCATGGCTTCTTCCTCAGGGATGTAACTTCCGGATTTGCAAAACACTACGGCAAGTTCAGATTCCCAGTCTAGTTGAGTGCCATCACGAGGAATAATTACATCATCAAAAGGGCCATTAATGGCACTGGGTGCGGTTAACATGAACATAGGCTCTTCAGGAGGTTCTAGTCCAGCTTCAGCAGCGTGTTTGCCATAGGTGAGGGCACAACCAACGATCTTACCAACCCGATCAATTGGCGCCCCTAAGCGACTTCCTTTGGGAGCCAAGGGATAGGCTGAAAGATCACTCGCGGAAATTTCTTCAAGGGTCTCTTTATTCAAGGTTTTGTAGGACCAATCGTCAATATAAGCGCTGAGGTTTCTGATATCACCCTTGTCATCAATAACACCTGGTTTTTCTGCGCCCCTGGGGCCAAACCTGACAATCTTCAAGAGTTTCTCCTAATGGTTTCATTGAGTAGTTGGTTGAGATCAATGCCGCGCTCACGGGCTTGGGCAAATACAGCCATGGTATCTCGAACACCTTGGGTCATAGGCCGACAGCCAGAAATTCCAAGCAATTGGTTGAGCTTGCCATTGTCAGTATCAGCAGGAAAAGGCATGGCATCTCCGGTGTAGCTAATATTGGCTTCGCTATGATGAGATCTTATAAGTGAGATAACTTCTTCAATGTTAGCGGGGGTGCCATCTAAATCAAACACGTGGGCTCCCTCGTAGGATTTTGCGATAGCACCAATAAAGCGCAGTGCAGCATCCTCAACATGAACATAGCTGACTGCACCAGAAAAGGGTATTTCATAGGCTTTGCCCACCGAAGCGGCGAGCATAGCAATAGTGGGCGCTGAACTCATGCCTTGATCTCGCCCGGGGCCGTATATGATGGCTGGGCGAATACCAACGCTGGGTAAACCCCAGTCTTGCCAGTAGACTGCGGCCATTTGTTCTGTGCAGACTTTATGTGCGCCATAAAGAGTCGTCAACCATTTATTGTCATCCATCGCTTGGGCTGCAATGGAGCTTGCATAACTCAAGCGTGAGATACCCCGTTGTCGAGCTAATTCAAGAATATGGGTGCTGCCAAGTACATTGATTTTAGTGCTATCTACGGGGTCGGCTTTGCAGAATGGAACTTGCAGTGCAGCAAGATGAATAATGGCTTCAATGTTATGTTTTTCGGCGACTACCTGAAGGCGATCAAAGTCAGTGATGTCACCCAATTCCCAGGTAACTGACTGAGCATCATCCATTATGAGCTTAAGGCGATGGCGGTTTTCGGTGAGATCAAACACTACGGGCACGGCGCCTAGCTCCGAGAGTAATTTGACTGTCCATGCACCGATGCAACCAGCAGCGCCGGTGACGAGCACTGGGCAGCCTTTGAAGGTATTTGCTTCAGTCATTGGCTGATTTCCTCTAGGTTGTTTTTAAAAGCGATTAGTTTACTGACTGCCTTATTAATGTTTTTAGCTAGCTGGTCAGGTTGGTCGCTAAGACTCACTTGCTCTAGTAGTTGTTCAAGTCTTGCGGACGCACGTGATATTTCATGCCGTGCTAATTCTGGACGAATACCTGGGTCAGTCCAGTCGGACATATTGATTGAGTTAGTTTCATCCTTGGCACTCCGGGGTAAAACCTCGAAAGATGGAATCATGGTAATTCGGTCGCCTTTTTCTAGCAGCCGACAGGCTCTGTGAAAAATCATATTACCTTGCTGTAAAAAACCATAGCCGGCGGCCGGGAAAGGCATGGTGGATACTCTGTCTTCAGGGAGAGTGATGTCTACGCCTTCTTCACCGCTAATACCTAAGAGGGCTTGCCCTTCTTCTTTAGTGCCCTTGAATATCTGAAACTCACCACCTTTTATCAATTTAGGGTCAGTCATAAGCATGACAACATCAAAACTGACAGAGTCCACATGCCAGGTGTCTACGGCCTTGGTGATGTCTTCTGGGGCGTAATTGATGCCGCAGGCAACAGCTGGGACGGAGTGTCTGCCTAGAGTAACCTTAGCGATTTTAGATAAATGAGCGGCGAGTTCTGGGCTATCACAAAAATCCCGAATAAACTGAGAGCGATAACCTGCACCTCTAGCGTAACTGCCTAGGCGATTGGCGCCGGTGCCAGCACTTTCGTTACGATTGACATAGATACGCTCACAAATTGCCTTCATGATTTTAACGCCTTCGTCAGAGAGAATCCTAAAGGCATTACAGTAACCAAATGATGATTCACACCCCGCGATATCATCCTTGGAATATCCTAAATCATGTAGAGAATAAATTGAGGTTGGTTGTTCTAGGCAAAGATGTTTTTCTGCATTAAAGACAGGCTCATTGTTTAGTGGCAAATATTCTTTGGGGCATTCATTGGGAAATGCAAGAGGACTAGAGTGTTCTGCCACAAAGTTCTCCTTCTAGTTATGACAAGTAGCTGCGCCTAATTGATCCTGAAATTCTAATCTTTCTCAGTACGAGAACAAGCAACATTTTTTGTGCATATAGATTACATTTAGTTATGTAATTGTGGCTGTAACATTTGCTATGTAAACTATAGAGATATTTTTGTATAGAACAATGTTATGTTACGTAAAAAGCTACCCGCTATTAATGGACTGGTTACATTTGAAGCTGCAGCACGTCGTCTTAGTTTCACTGAGGCTGCAGATGAACTCTGTGTTACTCAAGCTGCGGTTAGCCGTCAAATAAAACGTTTGGAAGATCAATTGGGTTGCCAGCTTTTTCTGAGGGTGCGCCGGCATTTGGAGCTGAGTGTTGAAGGCGAACGTTTATTTCAGGCTGCCACCATGGGATTGGGGCACATTGCCACTGTTTGTGATGATATTCGCCGTTCGACGACCTTAGAGCAGGTTACTATTGCCGCCACCCACGCTTTCTCATCGTTTTGGCTAATGCCGCG
>Ga0206678_10000344_pt1 | contig 29456 bp, 28 predicted proteins | sample M180m12015metaG_FD_155453 | JGI IMG/M metagenome (GOLD analysis project Ga0206678, IMG submission 155453) | Ammonia-oxidizing marine archaeal communities from Monterey Bay, California, United States - M1 80m 12015 | ecosystem: Environmental > Aquatic > Marine > Intertidal zone | place: USA... | reverse complement strand
TGTCGTCCCGCCTCAATGAAGAGAATACTCGCTGTCAAATTGATGATTCATTCCATCGCTAATCAGTTACTAAAAAATGCCCACATCTCGTGTGATTTTCTGTAACAAAGCCGATCTAGAAATTAGGTAGGGGCTGGCTATATTGCTACTATATAGCTGTTCTGTTGGGGGTCGGCGCCGATTTATCGCATTGATTCTGCGGTTGATCTTAATCTAGAGAGACAAACTTTGAGCAAACACACTGTTTTCCGGTAAACTTGTACTCAAATCGCTGGTTGAGTCAGAGCTACTAACCAGTTGTACTTTGTGTAACAGAAAGACGAATACTTAGATTGTTGTATAAGGAGTTGAAGAATGAAATCGCTGAACAAAATACTAATCTGTAACGCTTTGGCTATTTCAACGGTGGTTGTCCTTGCAGATGATTGGTTGCGTTCGATGCCTGAATTTGAACTCACCGACCACCTCGGTGAAGTTCACAACTTGGACACTTATAGAGATTTCGAACTCGCTGTTTTTTATGTGCAAGGCGTTGGCTGTCCAATCGCCCGAATCGCATTACCAAACTACCGCGAAGTTCGCAGAGAATACACAGAACAGAATATTGCCTTCAGCATGTTCAATTCAAATATTCAGGATAATCTTCCACGTATTGCAAAAGAGGCTGATGAGTTTGGAATTGACTTCCCTATATTAAAAGATGATGGTCAAAATCTCGCAAAAGCCTTAGGTGTGGAAAGAACTGCGGAAGTCTTTGTAGTGAACCCAAATACTCAAGAGGTTTTGTTCCGCGGCCCTATTAATGATCAGCTCGGATACGAAACTCAGCGCAATAATGCCAACGAGTGGTATTTAAAAGATGCGCTAGACACTATCCTCGCTGGCGGCACTGTTAATATGGAGAACATTCCAGATTCAAAAGGGTGTTTAGTTGCGATCTTTTGATATTTACGACAGCATTATTAAAAAAAGGGGCGCAGTGCGCCCCTTTTTTTGCCTCTAATTAAAGGCTTACCCGAGGATTTATGAGCACTACCCTTATTTTTAACGAGATCATTGGACTAGATTCGCCAAGCACCTTTGGTTTCTGCTGTATGAATAACTCTTGATCCCCTGCTTCATTTTCAGTGCATAGATAAATTATTTTTGCTTTTTAGAGTCCTCACGCTATGCTTCTCCAAATTAACCAATAACGTTTTTTCTGCCATGACAAATTCTTACTCCATCAGTCGAGTTGCATCAATTCTTTACCCACTTTGTATATTATTAGTTGCCGGATGCAGCTCTAACCCAGTTAATCAAGCCGATTATGCACTGACTCTTCCTAGTGCTCGTATAGAAACCAGAGAAGCGCCTAGCCCAGAAGAACTGGCTGAAAAGACCAAGGTGGTTATTCTAGGAACAGGCACACCAATTCCCGACGCCTTCCGCGCGGGTTCAAGTATTGCAGTTATTCACAAAGGACAAAGCTATTTGTTTGACGTTGGCTCAGGTGCTATTCGTCAGGCTACGATTGCTCGCTATAAGTATGACATTCCTTCGCTCTACCCCACTCAAATTTGTTGTGTGTTTCTTTCTCATTTGCACAGTGATCACATCATGGATCTTTCTGAGCTTGCACATACTTTGTGGTGGCGGAGGAGCAATGGTTTGCAAGCTTGGGGGCCGATAGGTGTTGAACCTATTGCAAATACCTTAGATGAACTAATTTCAATTGATGCCAATTTTCGAATCAATGGTGTGCAACCAGTTACTAACCCTGACGGTTTTAGAGTCGATGCAGCGACAATTACTCCTGGAATCCTGCTGCGAGAAGATGATTTAACTATCGAAGCTTTTCTTGTCGATCATGGTGATATTGATCCTGCTTTTGGTTTCAAAATTACTACCAATGATCTTTCTCTAGTTATTAGTGGTGATACTGCCTATAGCGAAGTCATTGCGGAAAAAGCTCGAGGGGTTGACCTACTCTTTCATGAGGTAATTTCACGCCAAGGCTTAGAACAAAATTCACCGAGTTTTCAGCGCTATCATAATAGTGTGCACACCACTTCAGATGAGCTTGTGCGCCTGGCTCGAATTGCACAACCAAAAAAGCTGGTGCTCTACCATGGCTTGTTTTATGGGACAGCAGAGTCATCTGTATTAAATGAAATAGAAGCTCTATATGATGGAGAAGTAATTCTCGCGAACGATCTGGATATTTTTACCACGGACTCTCGCTAGCAACAAAAAAAGAGCTAAGCAGCTTTCATTATTTCAAACTTACTTCTATCTTCAGCAGCCTGCTCTGATTGATCGAATATGGATACCAACCACATGGTAAAGAACGCCAAAGATACAGAGAAAAGAGCAGGGTAAGCTTGTGGAAAGACAGGTTGTTCATTTCCTAGCACATCAACCCATACTGCCGGGCCAAGCACCATCAACAGTATTGCAGCGACAAGTCCAATGACTCCGCCAGTTACAGCTCCTTTAGTCGTCAATCCCTGCCAGTACATGCTCAATATCAGCAACGGAAAATTTGTCGAAGCTCCGATCGCTAAGGTTAGGCTCACCAAGTAAGCAATATTTTGTCGCTCAAAAGCTATACCTAATAAGGCAACGGCAATTCCAAGAGCAACGGCTGCATACTTAGACAACCTAATTTGTTTCTGCTGGTCTACTTCACCTTTCATGATGACATTCGTGTAGATATCATGGGTAAGCGCAGTGACAGATGCCAACATCAAACCGGCGACCACAGCAAGTATTGTCGCAAAAGCGATTGCGGCAATGATACCTAAAAAAATCTCACCACCAACAGCGTCAGCTAAATGTACTGATACCATATTGCTGCCACCAATTATTCCGCCCGTGCTATCCAAGTAAGCAGGGTTGCCTTTAACCAATGCAACTGAGCCAACTCCTATGACAAAGAATATTAGTATATTAACGTAGGAAATAGCTCCAAGAGCAACACCTGCCGACACTCGCGCACTAGCTTTGTCCTTAACAGTAAAAAAACGCATTAAAAGATGGGGTGATCCGGCCAAGCCTAGACAAAGCCCGATGCCTAGAGAAACCGCCGAAAGCGAAGTGAGACCAAGTCCGCCTGCTTTAGTCAACAGACCATCTGTACCATGATTAGATTGAGCTGCCTCATACATAGAAGAAAAACTGAAATCAAAGCTCGCCAAAGTCAGCAATGCTAAAACTGTTACACCAACAAGCAACAAAATAGCTTTAGTGATCTGCACCCAGGTTGTCGCCAACATGCCACCAACAGCTACATAAATAACCATTAGTGCTGTGACAATAATGACTGACCAGATATAAGAAATACCAAATAATACTTCGATCAATGCACCTGCACCGACAATCTGTACCATCAAATACATCAAGGAAAAACTTAGAGTCGTGGTTGCAGCAAGAATTCGAATAGGTTTTTGTTTTAAGCGAGTACAAATTATGTCGGTAAAACTGTATTTACCAAGTGCTTTCAATTTATCTGACATGAGATAAATTACGATAGAGAATGCACCTAATGGCGCACCTAGATAGATAACAGCATCATATCCAGCGCCAAAAATTATCGCTGTAATTCCTAATAATGTTGCCGCCGACATAAAATCACCGGCGATTGCAAAACCATTAGAAAGTCCTCCAATCTTACCGCCTGCTACGAAAAAGTCGGCAGCACTAGATGTTCTCTTAGAGGCAACAATAGTCAACCCAACTGTGCCGATGATAATGATAAGAAAAAGAAAGATGCCCATGGCTCACTCTCCCTTACTTTGCTTTAGATAGCGGAACGCCAATATCGGTGTCAACAAATGGAGAAAAAGAAACACGAGCATACCAAGGTTCATCGGGCCAAAAATGTCTATGGCCATAAAGTCAGGGAAGAGCGGAACACCAAATACCAAAATTAAAAACAAGAATAGAATTATCCCTGTATAAACCCATTGTCGCTGCATGAACAATTCCTTTGGTATTGCTAGATAATTGGATTGCCTAACTGGCGTGTATGAAAATGATAATTTTCTTGTTCTTCTTTTAAGAGCTGGTTGAAAACTTTCCGAAAGTGTATCAGCGCCTCATCCCCCTGAAGCCCTTTGGGTTGAAACTCTTCGTGGTATTCCAACATTTTTTGTTGGGCTTCAATTATTTCTTTATCTTCCATAAAACCTTCAAGAAGGCTGGCCTTCAATGAAACAGAAATAGTTGGGTCATCTATCTGGTAATTATGTAAATAGTTCCAAAAGAAATGAGTAGTTGAACGAGTCTCTGGTGTCATGAACTGGCAATTTCGATATTGTTTAACTCCGTCGAAGTTCTCACTACTTGGATCCCAGTTTAACGGCGCCATTATCGTAGACATAAAGAAACTGCCTGGCACCAACATCTGCACACTGTTGCATCGATCAATTTTCGCCGGAGCATCGGGATTCACTTTAAGGTGATAAGGTGCAGGCGCATCGCCCTTACTCCAGCGAACTATATTGAAACCTCTTTCGAGCTTCTCGACTTCTGGGCTAGTCACGAAGGCATAATCCTCAGAGCCCCCTAGCGTATTGGTGTGCACAAAGGCTAGATGGGAAAAATCCGCTAGATTATCGACGATTAACATCCAATTGGCGTCATAGTGCAGATAGGCTTCTTTCTCAAACCCACGCCAAGTTGGATCTGAAAGTGGTTCGTAATCATGAATATCATTAGCACTAGCGAGTTCAGGGTCACCCATCCAGATCCATAAGAGATTGCCTTTCTCGACGACTGGATAGTTTTGCACACGATGGTTCGGGCCAATAAAATCCTGCCCCGGAATTTCAATCACTGTGCCACTGTCGTCATATTTCATACCGTGGTACATGCAGCGTATGCAATCGCCTTCTACTCGCCCTAAAGAAAGCGGAGCGCCCCTGTGACAGCATCGATTGTCCAAAGCAATGTATTTACCACTTTCGCCTTTGTAAAGGACAATAGGTTTTTCGAGATACACTCGCGCTAGTTTTCCAGCATCAGCCAGCTCATGAACCCAGGCTGCTGGGTACCAGCAATTGTAGAGAAATGGGTTGGAATTTTCACTCATGCCTTCTACCTTTAACTCGAAATTTCAAATCGAGCGACGGTGCATCCTACTGCAAAAATCGGCAGCTCTGCGGAATAAAACTGCAAAATGCCTTTGCCACCCGCAGCCGCTGCGGCAGCAACCAGTGTTCGTATCTCGAATCCACCCTGGCCTGCCTGATCATAAACATCTTCATCCGTATAACTAAGTAACTTTTGTTTATCTTGATTCATCAACTGCTTTAAAAACTCTCGATCCCAAGCCTCATTGATTTTGCCGGAATCAGGCGTTGCCGGCCAATGGGAAATACCACCAGTGCCGACTATTGCTATTTTCTCAGCTTGTTCATCGCACGCCTGTCTGAGGGCCTCACCAAATCGCCATACTCTCGTCAGCGGCGTTAGGGGCGGACCCTGACAATTTATATTGCAAGGAACAACTGGCATATCAAAATTTGGTGTTAGAAAACGCAGGGGTACCATGATGCCGTGATCACACTTCCATTCTTCCGAGTAAGCAATATCAACTCTCTGCATAACTTGTTTGGCAAGCCTCAGCGCCAAACCAGGCGCACCAGGAATTGACGTTTTTGGAATTTTCAACCATTCGGCATCTTCGACAGGGCCATGATGTTTCTCCCCAATGCCGATACAGTAGGCCGGCATATTATCCATAAAGAAATTCGCAAAATGCTCCGCCGCTACAACAACTAAGACTTCAGCCCCGCTTGCTTCAATCTCCTTCCGTTGATCTTCTAAGCAATTATAAAAAGCATCACGCACTAAGGTATTAGTCACAAGATTCGCTCGGCCAGTTATCCCCGGAGCATGACTTAGGATTCCAGCATAGACCAAGCTCATTAGTCAGAGTCCCCGGATGTAACGGGAGTTTCTGCAAATTGCTTTCCCCCCGCCGTCATCGCATAAATTCCTGCCCGAACTGGGCCATGATTATCCACGCCGTCTCGCATAAGCTGCAAATAGTCAAACCATTCCACCTGCAAGAATGCTGCATAGTGCATCAGTATCTGACCGTTTACGCCCAACACGTAAAGTAACCCGATATCGCCTGAATGCAGTGCTTCATATTCTTCCGTCGAAAAATCATACCCTGAGAGTACAGCGGCTTTATCAGTGAAGAAAGCTTGTTGCGTTTCTTCGTCACGATTTAAGTGATACAAAAACTTTTGTACCTGATAGAGGCTCATATTTCAGACCTTCGCGAGTTTGGGAACTTGATGATCATCTGTGGCAATACAAACATTTTTCGTTTCCATGTAAAAATCAAAACTGTAATTGCCACCGTCTCTGCCAATACCACTGGCTTTCATGCCTCCAAACGGCGAAGGTAAATGACGATTATTCTCAGAATTCACCCATACCATACCGACATCCAAGTCTCTACCAAGTCTTATTGCACGCCCGGCATCGCCGGTCCAGGCATAGCCCGCCAAGCCGTAACGCACACTGTTTGCAATCTCCACTGCCTCTGCTTCATCAACGAATTCAATAGCCGTAAGTACTGGCCCAAAAATCTCTTCTTGGGAAATGCGCATGTCCGGGCTTGCTTTGGTAAACAATGTTGGCTCAATAAAACAGCCTTTACCGTCTAGATCTGACACATTACCACCGATGGCAATAGTCGCTCCTTCATCTTTGGCAATATCAAAATAGGACGCTACTTTATTGAGGTGAATAGGATGAATTAGCGGGCCAATTTCTGTGGCTGGATCCAATGGATGGCCGATATTCAAAGCTGCGACTCTTGCCCTTACCTTTTCAACAAATTCCTCCGCGATAGTAGACTGTACCAATAGTCTGCTCGATGACGTGCAGCGTTCACCATTCAAACTGTAAATCATAAAAACTACTGCATCTAATGCGCGTTCGAGATCCGCATCGTCAAAAACGATGACAGGGTTCTTACCTCCTAATTCAAAGTGAACACGTTTAAGTGTGTCAGCGCCCTGCTTCATAATCGCACTGCCAGTCTGGGACTCACCTACAAAGGCAATTGCTTTAATGGCTTCGTGTTCCGTAAGTGCCTTACCTGCAACTTCACCAATACCATGAACAGTATTGACGACCCCAGCAGGTAAACCAGCTTCGTGCATTATTTTTATCAACAAGGAAGCAGAACAGGGCGACCATTCGGCAGGTTTATGCACAACTGTGCAGCCCGCAGCCAAAGCTGGTGCGATCTTCCACGTTGATAACATAAACGGTGTATTCCAAGGCGTGATAATGCCAACGGGACCAATTGGCTGCCTGGTACTATAATTCATATGTTGTTGTGCTGGCAGAGAAAGACCATTGCGTGCATCTGCTGCCATGTCGGCAAAGAACCGATAATTCTCAGCACCACGAATTGCAGCTTTTTTCATAAACCTTAGGGGCTGGCCGGTATCAAAGCTTTCAACTAAAGCAATATTTTCCGCGTTTGCTTCGATTGCATCAGCGATTGCATGTAGAAGTTCTTTGCGTTGTTTGCCAGGGAGTGCCGCCCAATCATCAAACTCTGCTTCCGCTGCTCGGCAGGCAATATCGATATCCTCAGCAGTGCCAGCTGATGCTGCTCCAATCAGAGAGTCATCCACAGGTGAATGATTGCTAAATGTTTTACCGTTAATGGCTGCTACTGATTCACCATTAATAAAGTGTTGAATAGGTTCTGCAGAAAATTTTTCGAGCAATGGCTTTATTTTCTGCAAATTTTCTTCAAGTAATTCGCGGCTCATGAAGAATTCTCCTGGCCTGACATGAACTCTGGAATTCGATTGCGGTTCCATCGTGTTTCAGTACTTATCTCCAGAATTTCATAGGATAGGGCTAATGGCCCATCGACTATATTCTCATCAACATGCCTGCATAAGCATTCATAAAGAGCTTCACCAATTTCCTTGCGGGTCTCTAAGGAGCGCCCTTCAGCGATACGCAAATAAACTGCAATAAACCCATAGTCCGAGGATTGGTCTGCTATTAGGCAGTGGGAAGCGATATGAACTCGCGTGCGCAAACCCCTAACAGGCAATACATTTTGTTGGACAGCGCGTTCGTGGAGTGCTCGAACCAAACCTTCTAGTTCAAGTTTCTCACTAATATTCGAAGAGACTTCTATGATTTGATGAGGCATAAATCAAATCTCAAAATGCTAGCATTGGATTTTTATATTACTTAATATATTAAATAAATCAATACATGTACTTTTTTGCGCCGCATATGCCGTTGCACACGCACAATTAGCAATTGGAATAATTCATTATGAAATTTCTCAGTTTTACAAAGGACAACAAGTCTTATTTTGGAGGAATATGTAGTGAGGGTGTTGTGAACCTTTCCAAACGCTGCCCTGAAATTATAGATCTTCGGCAAGCAATTCGTGAGCAACGCTTGGAAGAACTCACTAAAGTTGTCACTTCTTCGGAAGCTGATTGCTCATTGGATGACATCCAATACAAGCCGACTATTCCCAATCCTGAAAAAATTATTTGTATCGGGGTGAATTACAACAACCGCAATGCAGAGTATAAAGACGATAGTGACCTACCCAAGTATCCCAGTGTTTTTATGCGCAGCAGAGAGTCTCTTGTCGGGCATGGGCAACAGATCAATAACCCGCCAGAATCTGAACAATTGGATTACGAAGGTGAGATAGTTTTAATCATAGGAAAAGAGGGGCGAAGAATTTCTGAAGAAGACGCCCACGAGCACATAGCCGGCCTTACTATTATGAATGAAGGATCGGTAAGAGATTACCTGCGGCATGCAAAGTTCAATGTAACCCAAGGAAAGAACTTTGAAGGTTCTGGCTCTGTTGGCCCTTGGATGGTCACCGCCGATGAAGTTGACCCAATGGGTAGGTTACAGGTCGTTACTCGAGTTAATGGCGAAGAAAGACAGAACGATGTTACGGATAATCTAATGTTTCCTTTTCGCTTTCTTATCAGCTATTTATCCTCCTTCTACCGATTAAAGCCAGGAGACTTAATCGCTACAGGAACACCCAATGGTGCAGGTGCTCGATTTGATCCACCCAAATATCTCCGCGAAGGCGATGTAGTTAAAGTCGAAGTCCCCGGTGTTGGAATACTGTCCAATCCAATTATTGACGAACTGATATAACTACAGATTTGATTTAATGGCAAAACTTAGAAACATCAATCGAAGCTTACCCATGCAATTACTGCAGGCGCGGGAATCCACTATGTTCCTGTTTCGACCAATGCTGCGGCAGTTTGGATTGACCGATCAGCAATGGCGAGTGATTCGCGTGCTTGCAACCAACAAACAAATAGAAGCATTCGAACTTTCACAACAAAGTATGATTCTGCCTCCAAGCCTGACGAGGATTCTAAAGAACTTGGAAGAGAAGGGTTTCGTTAAGCGTTCAACAGATATCGGGGATCAACGCAAAGTGCTGGTTAGTCTATCAGCGAGGGGGCAGAAAAAATATCAGCAAGTAGTTCCTGCATCAGAAAAAGTATACCGTTCTATTGAAAGAAAATTGGGCAAGCGAGATCTGACAGAACTTCTTAACCAACTGATAAATCTCAACAACAGTTTGGAAAACGAAAACTAGTTATTCCTAAAAGGAATGTAAAATGAGTAACGAAGTAAAAGGATCAATTCCGCCGATAATCACTCCTTTCTCTAATGGTGATGTGGATTTGGATACCTACGCAAAACTTATTGAGTTCCATGTTAACGAAGGATCTCATGGCATCCTGGTAAATGGCACGTCAGCTGAACCTTCCACACTGACAGTGGCTGAAAGAAATCAATTAGTTGATGTTGCTATCACTGCGTCTAATAACTCTATTTCAGTTGTTGCTGCCACGGGTTCTCAGTCCTTGGCAGAATCGAAAGCGTTAACTGACTATGCTGTCACAGCTGGGGCTGATGCTCTACTTATCGTTACTCCCTATTACATTAGGCCACCACAGCGGGGAATTATTGAGTATTACCTTGAAATCACCAAGGACATAGATATTCCGTGGATGATCTATCACATTCCCGGCAGGGCTGCTGTGTCTATCACTATTGAAACGATTAGACAATTACAGCAGCAGTCTTCAACTTTCATTGGCATGAAGCATGCTGTAAACGATCTTGGCTTTGTTTCTGAATGTTTGGCTGAGTTCCCAGATTTCAGTATCTTTGTGGGACTAGAAGAACTCAGTTTTCCTGAATTGGCGATCGGTGCAGTTGGATTAATGAATGCCGTTGGAAATTTGCGTCCTGGAATTCTGGCAGAGATGTGCCACGCGGTTTGGGACAATGATCTAGAAAAAGGAAAGTCACTTCACCATCAACTCTTCGAGCTCAATAAATCAGTATTCTATGACACCAACCCAATTCCAATTAAATACATGATGAAACGCATGGGACTGTTGCCAAATAATGAGCATCGATTACCGATGCATCCGGCACCATCGGAATTGGAAAAACGCTTGGACGAGGTATTGGATAAAGCCGGATTGCTATAATTCCTCAATCGCAATTACGAATAGTTTTAATGTTGCCATAGACATGGGCGTCCATGACAACACCCTTCTTCTTTACCGGATGATCAATTCTGCAAAGCCGCTTCATGTTCCGCCCGGCGACCACCAGCGAGAATTCCCGGCATCGCGTAGTTACCTTCATGGCAAGCGTATTCGTAGATAATATCTTCCACAGCATTCATAGGTAATTCCCCGGTCCATGGCCTAGAGAACATTTTTGGATCGCTAACGGTAAAACGATAGAGCAAAGTGTTTTCATCAAGTCGAGAGAAACGTTCAGTCACTTTGGCGTCAGGAGACAGAAATAAGAAATGTCGAAGAGCACCACGCAAGCCCTGTTGTGGATGAAAATTGGTGGTTTCAACCACCAAGGTGTCTCCGTCATAATATCCAATAGAATCACCTAACCACTTAGCAATTTCGTCATGAGTACTGTCTTTCATGCGCACAATTCTAGCGTCATGATTCATCTCAGCCATTATCATTACATAATCTTCAGTCTGCACTATCTGCTTATGATTATTGTACAAAACCGGCAACATGGGAGGACCACCGGAAGATCCAAAACCCACGAGGCAGCGTTCTGCCATTGGCCTCACTTCGGGCCCATCGAATTCACCAACCCCTGCTCGAGCGGCAAAAATGCCTTGCAGGGCGCCTTCGGCCCAGGGTAGACGACCATTTTCTGGCTCGACAATTATCGAAGTGCGTATCCCGCCATCTATTAAAGCCATGCGCTCGCCCGGATCCATCCAAAAAGTATTGTATCCTCCCACAGCAGCCTCCGCGCCACCCACGCTTTCAATCAACGTATCAAGATAGCTTTCACCAGTCTGACCAATTCGAGCAGCTTCTTCTGGCGTGATAATCAGCTCGCCACCAAATTGTTCGCCTCGCTCCAACATAGTGACGGTGGCTATGTTGTATGTTCCTTGTAAATCAGGGGCACCAAAACTAGTGTGAGCTACTTCATAGTCCTGGCCGACAGCAATGGCCGAAAAAAGTATTAGAGCTACAAAAGCTTGAAAGCGTATTTTGAGACAGAACAACTTATTCACGATAATCTCCAATAGAAGTAAATCAGGCATGAAATCTAGAACAGCGAAAACAATGAATTAGTTTACACCAATAGACAATTACAGGCGATTACGCTTGACCTGGCTAAATTAGGATTTTGTTGCCGAGTTGATTACTCTGCAAAAGCCCGCTCAATCACGTAGTGAGCTCTTATGCCTTGGCGGGATTCTCTGAATCCCCAGTCGTTCAATATATTACAGCTATCTTTTAGCATGCTGGGGCTACCACAAATCATGAAACGATCATGCTCTGGATGGGCTCGGGACAATCCAATGTCTTTAAACAGTTTACCCGATAACATTAAGTCAGTTATGCGCCCCCGATTGCAGAATTCTTCCCTAGTCACGGATGGATAATAGACAAGCTTTCTTTTTATATCATCACCAAAGAACTCGTTGTTCGGAAGCTCTTTATTAATTAGTTGTTGATACGCCAATTCGCTGGTAAATCTAACACCATGTGTCAGGATTATTTTATCAAATCTTTCGTACACAGACGGATCTTGAATAATACTGATAAAAGGTGCGAGACCTGTGCCGGTGCTAATTAAGTAAAGATTGCGACCTTCCAAAAGATGATCAACAACCAGAGTTCCAGTTGGTTTACTGCTAACCAATAATTCATCACCCACTTTGATGTTTTGAAGTTTTGATGTGAGGGGCCCGTCAGCAACCTTGATGCTTAAGAATTCCAACTCTTTGTCGTAGTTTGGGCTCGCAATGCTATAGGCTCGCATCAGAGGTTTCCCCTGAACTTCTAAGCCTAACATAACAAAATGGCCATTCTCGAATCGTAGGGATTGATCACGTGTTGTTTTAAAACTGAAAAGCGATTCGTTCCAATGATGCACATCAGTCACAGATTGAGTTGATAGATGAGCCACTGTTAATTGCCTCTATACTTAAGGGAAACCAGAGGCTAAGCTTTCATATTATATCTGTAAAATTGATTATTTATATATCTATTATCTATTTATTAGATATACTTTCTCGATGCACTTTACGCTCAAACAGCTCCAGGTCTTTTTAGCAGTAGCGAATCATCAGAATGTGAGCCACGCGGCAGTTGAGTTGGCTATGTCTCAGTCAGCTGCGAGCACCGCCTTGAAAGAGCTCGAATATCGCTTCGACGTGCGTTTGTTCGACAGGATTGGGAAACGCTTACAACTTAACGAACAAGGCGCTTTGCTTAGACCAAAAGCCACAGCGCTTATCTCCCAAGCTGAACAGATAGAAAGTTCACTGATAAATCAATCAGATATAGGCGAATTAAAAGTAGGCGCGACATTAACTATTGGCAATTATTTGGCAATCGGTATCATGTCGAAATTTATGCAGGATCACCCTTCCGCGCAAGTAAAGCTAAAAGTAGAAAACACTCTCGCTATTGCCAACAAAGTCCGCAACTTCGAATTGGACATTGGTTTGATCGAAGGCGAGCTTCAGGAAGCAGATCTTGATGTCAGCTACTGGCGCGAAGACGAGCTTTCGCTATTTTGTTCGCCTGACCACGCTTTGGCTAACAGGAAAAAACTAACTGACAGGGATTTAGTCGCTGCAGACTGGATAGTCCGTGAGAGAGGTTCTGGAACACGACAAGCTTTTGATCGAGCGATGAGTGGTTTGTTATCTGAATCTAATTTGAGATTAGAATTACAGCATACAGAAGGTATAAAAGGAGCTGTTGAGGCCGGACTCGGAATTGGTTGTTTGTCCGAGCTTACATTGCAAGATGCTTTTAATCGGGGAACCCTCGTCCGCCTTACTGCACCACACCGAAATTGGACACGTAAATTTTATTTCATCTTACATAAACAAAAATTTTTAAGCAGTGGCATAAGAAGTTGGATCGGACACTGTAAGACAGTTGGAAATGGTTAAGTGAAAATCGCAGCACGAAATTTTTCTTTATCGCAACGAGTTGCACACTTAACTGTTACTAATCACAAATTCCTGATTATGCTTGCAACTGTCATTACTCTGCTACTAAGCATAGGGATACTGCGAACGAATTTCGATACCTCCTTAAACGCATTGCTAACCGAAAGTGACCCTTATCTTGATGAACTTGAGCATTTAAGTGATGAGTTTCCTACCAGCCCAGAAATTCGTTTCGCATTCATTGCGCAATCGGGTGAAACCGTTTTCACGCCCGCTGTTCTCAATGCGATTGCAGAGCTCAAGGAAACATTCACCACTATTCCCCGCATTCGCGGCATAACAACGATACTTGAATTTACTTCTCCTGAGACTCAAGCCCGTTTATTTAGCAAACCATTGGAGGAATATTCTACCCCTGAGCTGCTACAAGTCAGCGAAAATGCTATAAAGGATAGGCTGCTAACGAATAACTTGCTTTCGAAGAACGGTGCTTTGACTTTTGCTGTTATTACGTTAAACAGCAGAGATATTGCCAATGAAGGGCGGCTGGAAATTGCTACTGCTGTGTTGGATCTGCAATCGCAGTTACGGCTATCAAATCCTGAAGTAACCTTATTTGCTAATGCAGATGTTCTTCTTGAGCAATCTAGCCAACAGGCCATGATAGATGATTTAACGACCCTTCTCCCGATCGTAATTCTTCTTTGTGTATTAGTAATTTGTTACTGCTTTAAATCTATTACACTGGGAATTTGCATTCTCGCCCATGTGTTATTCACTGTGCTTTGCACTGTGGGTACATTGGGCTACTTAAGCTTCGCTTTCAACAATATTTCCATTATAGCTCCTTTGGTCGTCGTCATAATTTCGGTGGCTACCAGTGTTCATATCATTTCAGTCTACAAACAAGCCCTCCATAAAGGACAATCGAAAGTGGCTTCAATGCGCCACAGCATGGGCTATAACTTCCAACCAGTAACGTTAGCGGCGCTTACGACTGCTATAGGGTTTTCATCACTTAACATGTGCTCGTCGCCAGCCGTGCAAGATTTTGGGCGTATTGTGGCGATTGGCATTATTTTTTCCTATCTGCTTACCCTGTTTATGCTGCCTTCCCTGCTTATATGGTTGTCTAAGCGACCCAAAAATTCTGACCCCACGGATATCCCCTTTCTACAGAATCAACTTCAGCAGATCATAGATTTCACTAACTTGCATGACAAAAGAATTTTTTGGACTTGCAGCACTATAGCAATTATTACTTTGTTAATGCTGCCTCTCAATGAAACTGATTTTGATCGATTAGATTTCGTAGCAGCCGATTCTGAGATTCGTCAATATTACGATGTGGTAAGCGAGCACATGAATCGAGGTCCAGCATTAACCTATGGCATCGATAGCGCCCTAGAGAACGGCGCGATAGACCCAATTTTTTTAATCAAGATTGACGAATTTTCACAATGGCTAGCTTCTCAGGAAGATGTTGAATCTGTGATAAGTTTGACCGATGTATTGAAAACAATTAATCAGATTGTAAATAACAATCAAGAAGAATACTTTTTGTTGCCAGTTGATACTGAAACTAACACTAACTATCTCAATGCCTATCGTACTGTTGAGAGAAACTACATACCCCTGGCGAGCTTTCTTAACAAAACTAGTTCTCAGTTGACCCTGACAGTGAATGCGTTGCCAATGTCCAATCAGGAAATCATTGATCTGGATAAAAGGATTACTGCCCAATTCTCCGATTCTTTCGAGGCAGCTAATCTAATCCATGGAAGCGGAATACTCTTGTTTGCTCGCATGGATGAACTTGTAACAATTGAATTATTGCAAGGTTATTCGATTAGTCTATTACTTATTACAATTTGTTTGATTATCGGTTTTAGAAGTTTGTATTTTGGAATACTAAGTGTAGTACCAAACTTACTTCCAGCAACTATTGTTTTTGGATTATGGGCATTATTTGTGGGACAACTGGATCCTTTTGTTATGATGTTATTCAGCATAAGTATTGGTTTGGTAGTCGATGATACAGTTCATATACTAAGCCATTATCTTGAAGAACGTGGGGCAGGCGCTAACAAGAGTGATTCTATTTCGCACTCAATAAAAGTTGCTGGCCCTGCCCTAACTATTACAACGTTAGTGCTCGCTTTTGGGACAACTGTGTTGATCTTTGCAAATACATTATATTTTCAGCAATCAGCGAAATTGCTGGTCCCTATAGTGGTGTTGGCATTAGTGCTGGACTTACTTTATCTGCCTACCATTTTGAAGCGCTTCGATAATCGAATTAACACACAAGAGGCTGTGACTTCTTGATCGGTTCGAACTATCATCAAAGTCCTTAACAGGAGAATAATAATGATTAATCAAACCAAAGAGTTTCGTACGTTTTCTTTCTTGATACCCGCATTCATACTCGTAGGAGTACCTCTCTTGGCCACAGCACAATCACCTGCCAGTGACTTAGAGTCTGAATTCTTATTAGAATTACTGCTGGATGTTGATCCTCAACTTGATGCAGGGCATACCAGCATTGCACCAGTAACCGGTGGTACATTTTCTGGCGCCCGTTTAAAAGGCGTGGTGCACGATGGTGGAGCCGACTGGATTACTCAGGTTTCAGGCCACAGTAGTCTCGATGTGCGCATCACCTTAGAAACTGACGATGGTGCAATTATTTATATGACTTACAAGGGCGTAGTAGCCAGAGGTGACTCCGGTTTGTATTGGCGAGTTACGCCGGTATTTAATACCGCATCCGAGCAATACGATTGGCTAAATCATCGGGTTTTTGTTGGTAAGTCTAAGCAGGTAGAAGGCAAAGTTGCTTATGATGTATTCGAGATTCTCTAAGCATTCCGGCAATGAGCGAACCAAGTGAGATTATTATCTAGTTTAGCGATAAAGCTTAGGTTCATAATACGACTCATAATAAATTCCCCCTATACTTCAAGCTAGGGTAACAAACTAGAACTTTCAAAGCAGCCTTTGACTATGCGTGAAAACTTATAGCGAACATGGCACAGGCACAAAAAACCCGATCGCTCTGCAGTGATCGGGTTTTAATTTCTAACTCAGAGAGGCAACCCTGCTTTAGTCTTCACCGCCTTGGTCGATATCTTTCCATCTCACCGCGCCGAAAAACATCTCATCCCAGCTCTCATTACCCCAATCTACGTTGCGATCAGGATTAGGGTTTGCTGGATTCTGGCCTGAATTATCCCACGCTGCTGTGGCGGTAATCTTGGTGCCACCTGGAACGAACTTAGGCTCATTGTAGGTGTAGCTTAGCTGCCAGTTGTAATTGTACTTGGCAACATTGATAAGTTCTTCACTAGTACCATCTGGATAGTCAGCAACAAAGCGCATGCGCTTGCCACGAAAATGCATATGTGGAAGATAGCTGTGGATGTGCGCATCATTCTCAATAACGATACTGGCTGTCTGTTCAAAAGCCGGATCGTTCGCTGGAATTGTAGTCCAAGTATTTGGGAAAACACAGGCACATTGTCCTGACATTCTCTCTTCAGGCACTTCACCCAGCGGATAAAACCAAACACCTAGTTGGCTATTATCAACTGTCTCGCGTCCGTTTGGTGTGTAGTGCATATTCAAATGCAGAGTCGAACCGGCTTTAACCAATCCGCCTGTATTCGGTGGTGCTAGATCTGGAGTATCACCCGGAATATAAGCAGTAATGTCTGCCTTGTCCCTATTGCCAGCGCCAAGAAAGCGTCGACCAGATTCACCTGGATAATCTAGGCGATTAACTGTGTGATGAAGGACTGTCAGGTCACCGGCAATAATCTGGCTACCGCGCACCCACCTGTCTTCTTCCATGTCGAAGTTAACTTCGACATTCACAAACACACCATTGCCAGTCGCTGGCACTGTGGTCGCAGGTATGTCTAGTACCATGTCTGGCTCACCAAAAGCCCACTTGGATTCTGGCCATTGCAATAGAGCAAGGGGATCATGGTCACCATCTTTTGGTGCACCAGCATCAACCCAGGCAATAATGTCGCGAATGTCGTCATTATCAACCAGGCGATCGTTAATGAATTCGCCGATATGACCATCAATCTGACCGGGAGGCATACGTCGAGTCATTAATACTTCGCGAATCATCGGAGACCATCCTTGCACCATGGTATGGCTATCCATGGCGAATGGCGCTACTCCACCTTCGCGGTGACAAGTTGCACATTGCTCAGCCAGTACCGGTGCAATATCGGCCACATAGGAAGGCACACTTTCAGTAGCCGCGTAAGAAACCGACATGCCAGCAGTTTCGACCAATGCCGGTGATACTTCTTCGCCGGCAAGAATTTGTTCAATTGCACCTTCCGCAGCGGCAACTGATCCACGGAATTCAACGGTAAATCGCTTCGGATCGAAGAGCAGTACTTCACCAACTCTAGCAACGCCAAGCGCTTGCGAAATCAAGCGCGCATCATCCATTAACACAGGAATATCGACACCGTATTCAGCAACTTTGTCCTGTACAGCTTCTCGATTCAAACGACCCATTGGATTAATCATTAGAAATTCAACGCCAGCCTCATCAAATTTGGCTTTCAGTGCGTCAAATGCGGGAACTTCCGCTGCATCACTATCATTAGCTTGAACCAGTAACGCAATCGTCTGATGATCATCGTACCAACTCATTCCGTGGTGATAACCATCTTGATCCAAAAGTGAAAAATCTCCAACACGGTCTGCTGCCGCTGCTACCGCAGGCATAAGTACCAGTGCCAGGAACGAAGTTCTTAATAAGCTCACTTTTTCCACTGCTTCCTCCTAAGTCTTCATACTTCTTTAGAAAATTAGTCTATAGACCCCGAAAAATCGGGTTTCTCTATCATACGGCCCGGATCGGAAAACCCTACTTGAGCCGACACTTTTTTGAAAATTCAGCATAAATAATTCCTACAACCATACGATCTATAGAGATTTTCGTCAATCGGAAAGATATCCGTTTGTCGTTTATAAAGCTTAGCTTAACCCAGCGATTTTAATAGAGTTTCTTTCTCTCCGGCAGACGCTAAGATTCGCGTCAACTCTGGGTATAAAACAGGATTAGCGATTAACAAATCGTCAGGATGGAACTGCGGATCGATACCCTCCGGCACGTCGCTAAAATGGCCACATTCCGCGCCAGCCTCCTTAGCTATTAACCTCGCAGCTGCAAAATCCCAAATACAGAGACTTTCGTAATAACCATCTAATCGCCCTGCCGCTACCCAACAAATATCGAGAGCAGCAGACCCTAGTCGCCGAATGTCCGCACAATGATGTAATACGGCGCGTAGCCGCTGAATCATGGGTTCCAGATTAGATTTTTCGTAAGGAAACCCTGTGGCAATAATCGCGCGATCAAGCGCTGGCTCATTCGCTATTCTGATCGGGCTATCGTTAAGAAAGGCGCCCCCTCCTTTCAAGGCTGAAAACATTTCCTTAGTGAAAGGATTATAAACAACACCAATTTTTACTTGCTGCTGCTCGACATAGGCTATAGAGACTGCTGACTGATTATGTCCATGGGCAAAATTCACCGTACCGTCAATAGGATCGACAATCCACACTGATTCCTGGATTTCTTGAAGATTGCCAATATCGGGAGAGAGCTCTTCAGACAAGATCAAGTGACTGCCATATCTTTTACTAATCTCTTCACTGATAAATTTATCAGTTGCAAGATCAGCATTAGTTACCAACTCATTGCCATGTTTAAATTCATGAGAAAGCTTAGCCTCTTGCCTCTTCTTACAAACTATCTCGCCTGCTTGCTCAGCAATACCAATCGCAAAGGCCTGAACTTCCTGTAAATCCATTTCCATCTAACGTTGCCCTCTACTAAACGAGTAATGAATCTAAGTGCCAGTAAATTAAAGCCATAGACTATGACTATTAGCATTATACTAGGAAGAGACTAACATAACGCAGTAAACAAAAATGCCAACAATCTCTAGATCATGACATCGCTAACTATTACCGTTAAATATGCGAGCTTTGCTGTGTTCGCTACACTAGCAAATCTTTTCGCACAAGAATTAACAATTAGACTTTATAGTGCGGTTCTAAATATCTATGCGGGCCTCCTGGCCGGCACACTGTTCGGTTTGATCTGTAAATACTATTTAGATAAGCGCTTTATCTTTGGTTACCACGCTTCATCAGCCTTGAACGATATGCGAAAGTTTCTCACTTATAGTCTCACTGGCATAGGCACAACCCTTTTATTTTGGATGACTGAAATTAGTTTCGAATTACTCTATGGTACAAAATTCGCCAGATATTTAGGTGCTGTCATCGGTTTGGCCATTGGATATGTAGTAAAGTATCAGCTAGATAAGCATTACGTATTTCCAAAGCGAGAAGTTTAAATGCAACTACATGGCTGGGGTAGGTTTCCGGAAGTCACCGCGGAATTACTCGAACCCCCCACACGAGAATCAATTCAGAAACTTTTTGGAACTAAAAAGAAACACGGCCCAATGATTGCACGTGGTGCCGGCCGTAGCTATGGAGACAGTGCTCTCGCGGATACTGTCTTAAGTAGCCGCTTCCTAGATAGTTTTTTAGAATTTAATGCGGCCACCGGTATCATAAAGTGTGGTGCTGGAGTATCCATGGGTGCTCTGCTTAAAGTTATCATCCCAGAGGGATTCTTCGCCCCTGTGCTTCCTGGAACAAAATATGTCTCGATTGGCGGAGCCATAGCGGCTGATATTCACGGCAAGAATCACCTTACAGACGGTAGTTTTTGCGACTACGTAAAATGTTTTTCTTTACTGCTGTCATCAGGGGAAATAATTCAATGTAGTCGCGATGAAAATAAGGATGCATTTTTAGCTACCTGCGGCGGGATGGGATTAACCGGAATTATCATTAATGCCACGATTTCTCTACATAAAGTATCAAGTGTCTTTATTAAAAGAAATTCTATTGTTGTTAAAAATCTTGATGATTGCATGGATCTGATTGACCAGAACGAAGATAGCAAACACTCTTTTGCTTGGCTGGATTGTTTAGCCCGCGGGGAAAGCCTCGGCAGGTCAATTCTTCATTTGGCAGAGCATTGTGCAGATGGTCCACAACAACCAAAATCTAGAATTGGCTTGTCAGTACCATTCGCGACTCCAGGATTTTTCTTAAATAGGTTTAGCAACAAATTATTCAACAACGCGATCTATGAAACATGGAAACATCGCAAAAACCCTTCAATAGTAAACTATGATTCTTATTTTTTCCCGTTAGACAATATTCGAAATTGGAATCGTCTCTATGGCTCCAAAGGGTTTTTACAATACCAATTTGTCATGCCCTCTAGCTCTGCCAGAGAGGGGATTCGCGAAATTCTAAAAATAGTATCCGAATCTTCGACAGGGTCTTTTATTTCTGTCTTGAAGAAGTTTGGCAATGCTAATCAGAACCTACTGTCATTCCCCACTGCTGGTTATACATTGGCGTTAGATTTTAAAAATGAACCAAGTGTTTTCCCTCTCCTTAGTAAACTCGACGAGGTTTTATTAGCCCACGGTGGCCGACTCTATCTAGCCAAAGACTCGAGAATGAGTGAAGATGTGTTCAAGGCTGCTTATCCAAATTGGGAACGTTTTGTGGAGATAAAAAAGACCCTTGATCCAAGCAATACTTTTGTTTCCCACCAGTCGATGCGGTTGGGATTGACGCAGTAGAAATTAATCTACGGAAAAATAAAACAAATAGATAATGAAAATTCTGATTATTGGTGCCACTTCAGCAATAGCAAAAGCTTCGGCCCGCTTGTATGCAGCACGCAAAGCACAATTATTTCTTATCGCTCGAAATGCAGAGCGATTGATCGAGCTCAAAGAAGATTTAATGATCCGTGGTGCGCATTCCGTTGCTTATCATGTGCTTGATTTGAGCAATCAGAGAAATCACGGTGAAGCTCTTGAGCAAGCCAGGCAATCATTAGAAAAAATTGACATTGCGCTACTTTGTCATGGGTCACTGCCAGATCAAGAAACTTGCGAAAATGATTACAACAGAGCCAAAAAAGAAATCAATGTTAATGGTCTTAGTATAATTTCGCTCTGCACTGAACTATCAAAAGTATTTAAAGCGCAACAAAGCGGCGTACTCGCAGTAATTACTTCTGTCGCAGGTGATAGAGGCCGCCAGCCTAACTTTATCTACGGCGCCGCAAAATCGATGGTTTCGACTTATCTTCAAGGACTAAGAGGCAAACTACTAGCCCATAAAGTTCACGTAATCGATATCAAACCAGGCTTGGTTGATTCACCAATGACCTCAAAGTTCGACAAAGGTCTCTTGTGGTCAACCCCTGAATTGGTGGCGAATAAAATTGTGCGCGGTATCGATCGAAAAAATCATACGGTATATGTTCCTGGCTACTGGCGTATAATTATGGCGACTGTATGTTTGATTCCCGAATTCGTATTTAAGCGATTAAAGATCTAGATAGTTGACTAGCTCAAACCCCCATCTTCCACTGTTTGTTGATCTCGACGGGACATTGATCAAGACAGATTTAATGTTTGAGTCGTTGTTACTCCTCTTAAAGAAGAATTTTTTCTATTTATTTGCAATTCCTCTTTGGCTTTTAAAAGGAAGAGCTCATCTAAAATTTCAATTGGCGAAGCGGGTAGTTGTGCCTGTAGATCGACTTCCGATAAACGAAGAATTTCAAAAGTATTTGGAACAAGAGAAAGTCCATGGCAGAAAACTTGTGCTTATCTCCGCATCAAACCAGATTGCTGCAGAAAGTATTAGCCGACATTGGAATTTATTCGATGAGGTTTTCGGTAGCGATGAAAGTATAAACCTGAAATCCAGACAGAAGCTAAAAAAAATTAGAGAAATAAATTCTGACGAAGCATTTTCTTATGCTGGAAATTCTGCTGATGACTTACCAATATGGAAAGAAAGTGCCGAGGCGCTTCTAGTTAACTGCGGAGATAATCTGGCAAAGAAAGTTGAAAATAAAAAATTAATACGCTTCGATTTGCCTAACTCAAGAGCGCTAAAGCTTCTAGAAGCTATGCGCCCCCATCAATGGCTCAAGAATCTTCTGGTTTTTTTGCCTTTAGTCTTGTCTCACCAAATTAATGATTTTGACCTATTGCTTCTTTCAACAACTGCTTATGTAAGTTTTTGTTTGTGTGCATCTAGTGTCTATCTCCTTAACGATATGCTGGATTTGCTCAGTGATAGACAACATCGATCCAAACGTCATCGAGCTCTTGCGTCAGGTGAGCTTCCACTAGTGGTCGGGTTTATAGCCGCCCCGCTTCTCTTTTTGGGGGGATTTCTTATCGCCTTTAAACTTCCACTATTATTTTTATTGGCGCTGTTAGGCTATGGAGTCTTAACTTCTTTATACAGTTTTTACCTGAAACGCTTATTTCTGCTAGATGCCATTACTCTAGCTATTCTTTACACCCTCAGAATAATAGCAGGTGCAGCAGCAATTACTGTTCAAGCTACAGGTTGGCTAGTGGCATTTTCTTTATTTTTGTTTTTTGGCTTGGCCCTAGTTAAACGAGTAACGGAATTATTAAATCTAGTGGCAGAGAGTAAACATAGGATCGAAGGGAGGGCCTATCATGATGTGCATACGTCGTTACTTTCAAGAATAGGTATAGGCTCCAGCGGATTTGCTATAGCAGTTTTTATGCTTTACATAACTTCGCCAGAAACAACCCAGCTCTACAGTTCACCTCTCGTACTATGGTTAATTTGCCCGCTATTTATGGTTTTGTTGGTTCGTATCTGGCATTTCGCTAATGAGGGAAAACTTGAGGAAGACCCAGTGTTATTTGCCTTAACAGATAGAATAGGACAAGCAATTGCACTGGTATGCGGACTGCTGATTTGGATCGCGGCTTAAACACCCTTCCCTAGAATTCCAGCATGGAAACGTAAGTGTTTCTCAATAAAGCTCGCGATGAAAAAATAGCTGTGGTCATAACCATCGATCTGGCTATAACGAAGGGGATAACCTGTCCGGTTAGCTACTTCTACCAATAGCGAAGGCTTTAGTTGTTCCTCTAGAAATTGGTCTGCTGACCCTTGATCTACCAACATCGGAATTCGTTGGATTGCTTTTTTCATGAGCTCGACCGAATCGTAGTCAGCCCATTTGCTCTTATCGTCACCGAGGTAGTTCTTAAAAGCCTTGACTCCCCAAGGGCAATTCATTGGAGAAACAATGGGCGCGAAGGCTGATGCGCACTTGTATTTGTCAGGATTTTTTAATGCAATTGATATCGCTCCATGACCTCCCATTGAATGACCCATTATCGATTGAAGTTTTTCATCTGTAGGAAATTCTCGATTTATGATTGAAGGTAGTTCTTCAACTACATAGTCATACATTTGATAATGTTTTTTCCAAGGCTCTTGAGTTGCGTTTAGATAAAAGCCTGCCCCTAGACCAAAATCATAAGCAGCTTCTGCATCATCCGGCACTCCTTCTCCACGAGGGCTGGTATCTGGAGTGACGATGATCACGCCAAGCTCCGAAGCCAGTTTCTGAGCACCCGCTTTTTGGACAAAGTTTTCATCAGTGCAAGTTAAACCTGACAACCAATAGATTACTGGTAATTTTACGTCAGCACCGGAGGGCCCTTGCTCTGGCAGAAATACTGAGAAAGTCATTTCGCAGGTGACAGTAGAGGAAAAATGTTTACATCGAATCTGAGTGCCACCAAAGCATTTGTTGCGCGCTATCTCTTCCATTCGATCCTTATTCCTATGAGCATTAACTCTAAAATTTTGAATTAAACCAAGGGTAATTCAATTCGCCTGCCAGATGCAGCACTTCGATGTACCGCCTCGGTCCACTCCATATATTGAACACCAGTACCAAAACTGTTCAGTGAAATTTCTTCTCTGCCTAATATTGCGTTGATGAACTCTTCTTCGACACGATAATAGGCCTGTTCTTGGACAGGATTGGGAAACGGGGATAACTCATTATCACCACGCCTTCCAAAAAATACATTTTGTCTGTTATCAACAAAAATCGTGCCGTCACTGCCATGAATCCAGGTTTGATTGCCACTTGAGAGTCCAGTAGTTTCGCTAAACCGCATATGAACTTGCGCGTTATTAAGAAGCTCATAGATGACATCAACATGGTCGGGAATTTCTACATCAACACTTTGATCATCACGGTCTAAACGTTTTGCCACATGAGTTTTTGTTTGTGCCATGACCTGATTACCCGGGCCTAGCCAACGCATCATTGATTCATAAGTTGAGCCTAGGTTTAGTGTGTTTACGCCACTGAATTCCACATCATGTCGCCAATCCAGCTCAGCTGGATTTTCAACAAAGGTTCTCCTTAACCGCTGTATCTCAACTGAAAGAACGTCGCCTAAATAACTCTCCGAGACTAAGCGCTGCACCACATTGTCTATCACATAACTCGTGGAAGTTGGCACCAATTGACATATCAAATCAGGATAGCGAAGAGAAGCTGCCAACATTTCCCGAGCTTCTTCAGTGTTATTTGCCATGCGCGCCTGACACATGACATGTTTTCCACTTTCAAGAGTCGCCAGTGTGAGATCTCGATGCATGTAGGGCCAAGTGCCAATAAGCACCGCATCTATCTCTTCGTCAGCCAGCAATTCTTGCCAGGAACCGTAAGCTTTAGGAATACCAAACTCTGAGGCAACTCGTTGGCTCGATTGCAGAGTCCTGTTTGCTACTGCTGCAACTTCGCACTCGGCAACGGCTCGAAATCCTGCTAGCTGAACATTCCGCACATTGGCACCAGCCCCTATGATACCAACTCTTATTTTTCTGCCAATAACAGAATTCTGGGCTGTTAATGGCCTTGATGTGAAAGGTGCAACTAAAGGAATCGCTGCAGATTTCAAAACTGTGCGCCGTTTTATCTTGTTGGTTTTGTTTACTTCCGAGGTTTTGGATTTTTTTCCTGACATAAACGTGTTACCTATTTTGTGTCACTAAATATTCACTGCAGTAATTACTTCTGGATCATGAAGCTCTCTTCAATAGGATTCCATTTGCTGGGCTTATCTATTTTGGTGATTTTCATTGGCGTCGATACTTTTGGATCCAACAAAGATTCAAATTGTTCGACGTCTTGGACTTTCGGGTCCAACCATTTTTCAATCAAGTCTGAATCTTCAAAATCCAACATCAATGGTATCGATTTGGGGTGAATTTCGTTCCATTGAGGGACTAAGGGTGGCAGAGTGATTATCGACGCCGAATATATTATTTCTCCAGTTTCCCGACTCAAATACTCTTTATATAAACCACCAAAGGCGATTGCTGAATTTTCTAACTCGATCTTGTGATATGTTTTTTTGTCTCCAAAACCTTCGACAAAAGCAGAAGCGGGAATAAGACAACGAGACTCCCGAAATGGTTTATAGGCAATTGCCCGATTGTTAAATAATTTGTCTGATCTCGAGTTAAAGCTGGCGTACTTGTAGTTGGGTTTGAGCGATTCCTTATCGAGAAACAACCACCAAGTCGCCTCTGATAGTTTGCGCTCACCTGCTTCGTTGTGAATAATCACAATTTTGTCCCCAGGAGCTATGTCATGGCTTTCATGATTAGCATATATAGTGACTCCAAGTGTTTCACACAGACGTTGAATTTCTGGGCTCTTGATTAGATTGAATCGTCCGCACACTGCCTGTAGTCTCAGTACTTGACACTTAATTTATAAAAAACGAATGCAGGTGCTTCCATGTCTCGCGTTGCTAATTTCTTAATCTTTCTGCTCTTCTTATCATTTTCAAGTCTTAGCCTGGGCCAGAACAGAACAAGCTCTGAAGCCCAAGCCTGCGAAGACTTAGTCCTTTTAGTCAATCTTACCATTACCTTGGCAAAGATAAGAGACAACGACCAGTCAGACAATGACTATTGCTACGTTCGAGGAATTATCTCTCCAGCTATCCATTTTCATGCGCAATTGCCTTTACCTGAAAATTGGAATGGAAGGTTTCTACAATGGGGCGATGGCGGTAAAGACGGCGACTTAGACTACGCTAATCATCGCGTCGCCGAGGGTTATGCAGTAACTAATTCCAACTTAGGCCACGACAATGGTGTTGAGCCTGGTGCATCTTTTGCATTCAACAATCGCCAGGCAGAGATTGATTTTGGCTATCGTGCAGTGCACCTAACCGTGATGGCTGGCAAACGATTGGTTAATGAATATTACAATCGCAGACCTGATTTTTCCTATTTTGAAGGCTGCTCTCAAGGCGGACGTCAAGGCCTCATGGAGGCACAACGATATCCCAATGATTTTGATGGCATAGTCGCTGGCGCGCCAGCCTTTGCCTACCAGGCATTAAATGCCTCCGGTGTCTGGAATCTACAACGAATGTATAGCAACAATCTTGCCGGAAACTTAGCAGTGGATACCGACGGCAATGGCAGCTTTGATAGCTTGAATCTAATCGATGTTTTACACGAACAAGTGTTGGGCAAATGCGATGCTATCGATGGTATTAGCGATGGCGTAATCGATAACCCCATGAGTTGCAATTTCGACCCATCGCTGGATCTGTCAGATCTCATGTGTCCGTCAGGCAGCAATTCAGATCAATGTTTTACTAGCGCCCAACTTCAGACCATTATCGATTTTTATAGCGGTCCGCAGGACGATTCAGGAAGGCAGGTATACCCTGGGAAAGCATTTGGATCCGAACCCCGATGGACGGGCTTCTATGTTCCTCACGAAGGCAACAATATGGGGCCATCAAAATTAGTCGGTGTCGCGGGCGATCACATGAACTATCTGTTTTATGAAGATGATCCCGGAGTAACTATTCCTAATGTAAGGGACTACGGCTACGAAGCAAAGACCGATGGAGTTTTTCCCGAATTCCACTGGAAGGATTACGACATTAATGACTTTTACTCTGGCAAAGGCGACTTAATGATGTCGATTACTGATGCCGCTGACCCTGACCTAAGCCAATTCTTGAAAGATCGCAGCGGCAAACTAATTGTTTATCACGGCTGGGTAGATACGCTAATCGTGGCGGAAGATACACTGGACTACTTCAACGAAATGGTTAATGCGACTTTTGATGGCAGTCTAACCCAAGCCAGCCAGGCAAGCCGGTTGTTTATGGCGCCAGGAATGGGGCATTGTCGAGGAGGTCCGGGACCGGATAATTGGGACAAGCTCGCACCACTTGTGGACTGGGTTGAAAATGATATGGCGCCAGAATATGTCACTGCCGAGCATCGAACTGACGGCCAAGTCGATAATCAGCGCCCTGTGTGCGCGTATCCGCAGCAAGCACACTACATGGGTCCCGCAAATGGTGCTAACAATCCTGACAATTGGGTCGTCGAAAACTTTCAGTGTCGCTAACTAATCGTTCATATCTTCACTAACTGACTGAATACAGTCAAAGTTTTAGCCGCGCGATTGCAATATCGCGCGGTTTACTGGTAGCTTTCACAACAGATTTTTCAAACAACTAGAGCCACGAGGTAATTATGAAACTCGGCCGTAAAATCCTACTTATATTAGTTACTGGCATCCTGTTTTTCTCGTCAGCCATTCAAGCACAGGAAGTTTTTCGAGCACGACTCTCACCGATGCCGACTACTCCCCAGACCGTTACTACCATTCTTGGTGAAGGCCAAGTTATTTTAACGCTTAGCGGAAATTCACTCAGTGTTGAAGGCAATTTTACTGGCATGAGCTCAGTAGCCACTGGCGCCCATATTCACAATGGACCACCTGCACAACCTGGACCTGTGATTCATACACTCGAAGTTTCTCAAGCGACCAATGGAAATGTTGGAGGTGAGTTAAGTCTTTCTGACGAACAAGTAGAAGCACTGCGCAATAACGAGTTTTATATTCAAATTCATAGCGAGAGCAACCCGCCGGGCGAATTACGGGGTTGGGTTTTTCTACGTAGCCAATTCGATAATCAGTAGTTACTGGGTTAAATAGAATGCAATTCAATATTGAAGTTAAAAAAAGACACCTGGGCTTTAGTTCACTTGCTATTTTCTCAACAATAGCGCTCAGCGCTTGCGGTGGAGAAACAACCACACCGGAGGTAGCCCTAGTTCCTGCCGAAATAGAAACTGCACTTAGTTTTGAACTACAGGCTGCTGAGGGTTCAGATCTTTTTGCCACCAATTGTGCAGCCTGCCATGGCGCTAACTTGGAAGGCACTACTCTCGGACCATTACTTTCCGGTTTCTCATTTGTGCAGCGCTGGGGAACTCAAACTCCTGCGCTACTGCTTGGAAACATCCAATCAAACATGCCGCCTGGCGGTAATGAAAATCTCAGTGACGCTGACTATTTGAGTATCGTGTCTCATATTCTTGATGCCAACGGTGTTGATTCAGTCCGTGATGCGCTTACTGCCCAAACAGATTTTACTATTGCAGATAATATCTCCCAGATTGTTGCACAACGGCAAAGAGCCGATCCGCCAGCGCCGCAAGGCTTAACCGTTGCTGGCAATACTGACGATTTTGTTGAGTTCGTCCCTCTCACTCAAGAGATGTTGCGAGACCCGGATCCCGCTGACTGGCCAATGCACCGGCGAAATTTTTATGGACATAGTTACAGCCCTCTGGATGAAATCAATACTGAGAACGTAAAAAGTCTATCGTTGGAATGGGTCTGGAACATGCATGAAGGTGATTCTGAACCCGCGCCTTTGGTTTATAACGGGATCATCTATCTCATCAACCCTGGAAACGTTATTCAGGCACTTGATGGCAAAACCGGTGAATTAATCTGGGAACATTGGAGTGGGCCCGCGAATCGTCAAGACATGCGCAACATTGCCATGTATGACGACAAGATTATTCAGGCGACCACTGATGCCAGACTAGTTGCCCTGGATGCACGCACAGGCGAACAGGTTTGGGAAACTCAAGTTGC